>Ga0268247_10000009_pt1 | contig 189976 bp, 209 predicted proteins | sample AgamicOrMae_FD_200245 | JGI IMG/M metagenome (GOLD analysis project Ga0268247, IMG submission 200245) | Agave microbial communities from Guanajuato, Mexico - Or.Ma.e (v2) (version 2) | ecosystem: Host-associated > Plants > Phyllosphere > Phylloplane/Leaf | place: Guanajuato, Mexico...
GCGCCAGACTCTCACCGACCGCCGCTTGCGCCACCACGCGCAGGCTGCCTAACTTCTCAACCCAGGTGGACCAGTGCCTCCGTTCCTGAGGCCCGCAGCCTGTCTCAAATCATCTGACGACGGACAAGCCGCGGGAAGGCGCACGCCGTCGAGGACGAGGCTCGCACGGTCCCGTTCGGAAAGAAGCGGCTCAATTGAAGAGCCCCGTCACGGGGAGAGGCGCTGGTAGCGAGGGAGGGATTTGAACCCCCGACACAAGGATTATGATTCCTCTGCTCTGACCAACTGAGCTACCCCGCCACCGGTCGTGCCGCCTCGCGCCGCGCCGGAGCGCGCCCTTCGCGAGGGACAGGGGTCGTATAGGGAGAGGGGCGCGGCGGTGTCAACGGCCTCGGGCGCCTTGCCGCGGGGCGCCTCCGGGGGCGTGCGCGGAGCAGGGACGGACCCGTGCCCCGCCTCGTCGAGCGGCGGACCCACGGCCCGTGATCGGTGCCAGCCCCGCGCCGAAAGGCTCAGGGCGGGGTCGGGTCAGAGCTTCGTCCCGAAGATCTCGGCGACCTGGGGGATGTCCTTGTCGCCCCGTCCCGAGAGGTTGACGACCATGAGGTGATCGGCCGGCCTTTGCGGGGCGAGCTCGAAGACCTTGGCGAGCGCGTGGGCGGGCTCGAGCGCCGGGATGATGCCCTCGAGCGCCGAGCAGAGCTTGAACGCCTCCAGCGTCTCGGAATCGGTGGCCGAGAGGTAGGTGACGCGGCCGGCCTCGTGCAGCCAGGCGTGCTCGGGGCCGATGCCCGGATAGTCGAGCCCCGCCGAGATCGAGTGGGCATCGGCGATCTGGCCGTCGCCGTCCATGAGGAGGTAGGTGCGGTTGCCGTGGAGCACCCCGGGCTTTCCGCCGGTGAGCGAGGCCGCGTGGAGGCCCGAGGAGACGCCGTGACCCGCTGCCTCGACCCCGAAGATCTCGACCTCGGGATCGTCGAGGAACGGGTGGAACAGCCCCATGGCGTTGGAGCCGCCGCCGATGCAAGCCACCAGCGAGTCGGGGAGACGCCCCTCCTGCGCCAGCATCTGCTCTCTCGTCTCGCGGCCGATGATCGACTGGAAGTCGCGCACCATGGCCGGGTAGGGATGGGGGCCGGCCACCGTGCCGATGCAGTAGAACGTGTCGGCGACGTTGGTGACCCAGTCGCGGAGCGCCTCGTTCATGGCGTCCTTGAGGGTCTTCGTGCCGGACTCGACGGGCACCACCTCGGCGCCGAGCATCTTCATGCGGAAGACGTTCGGGGCCTGCCGCGCCACGTCGACGGCGCCCATGTAGACGACGCATTTCAGGCCGAAGCGGGCGCAGAGGGTGGCGGTGGCGACCCCGTGCTGGCCGGCGCCGGTCTCGGCGATGATCCGCGGCTTGCCCATGCGGCGCGCGAGCAGGATCTGCCCGAGCACATTGTTCACCTTGTGGGAGCCGGTGTGGTTCAGCTCCTCGCGCTTGAAGAACACCCGCGCGCCGTGGCCCGAAGGCGCCTTGGCCCGCAGGTGCTCGGTCATGCGCTCGGCGTAGTAGAGCGGGCTCGGCCGGCCGACGTAATGGGTGAGGTAGCCGTCCATCTCCGCCTGGAAGGACGGATCGGCCTTGGCCTCGGCATAGGCCGCCTCCAGGTCGAGGATCAGCGGCATCAGGGTCTCGGCCACGAAGCGGCCGCCGAAGATGCCGAAGCGGCCGCGCTCGTCGGGGCCGTTGCGGAACGAGTTCGGAGGGGGAGCGGCGGTCACGGGGCTCACGCTTGGTTGTTGGTCGATCCTGGGCCGGGGTTTGGGCCCTCCGCCTCGCGATGGCAAGGTGGCGAACCCGCCGCACCCCGACGGCCGGACGTTCAGGTCAGCGTGAAGCGCAGCTCGCCGAGCCCTTCGAGGCTGCAGGCGATGGCATCGCCCGCCTTGAGCCACTGCCGCTCGGCGCGGGGCGCCTTCTCGCCGAAGATCACGCCCTGCGGCGTGCCGGTGTAGAAGATATCGCCCGGCTTCAGGGTCATCACCTTGGACGCGAAGCTGATGAGCTGCCGGCAGTTGAAGATCATGTCGCTCGTGTTCCAGTCCTGCCGCGTGACGCCGTTGACCCGCGTCTCCAGGCGCAGGTTGTTCGGGTCCTTCACACGGTCGCTCGTCACGAGGTAGGGGCCGAGCGGGGCGAAGCCGTCGCAGGTCTTGCCGATCATGAACTGCGAGGTCAGCGTCTGCAGGTCGCGGGCGGAGAAGTCGTTGCCGGTGGCGTAGCCGGCAACATAATCGAGGGCGTCCGCCTCCGACACGTCTCGGCACTCGCGGCCGAACACGATCACCAGTTCGGTCTCGTAGTCGAACTCCCGCGCGGCGGCCGTCGGCAGCTTGATGGTGCCGCCGTGGTGGTTGAGCGCGTTGTTGTACTTGTTGAAGAGCGGCGGGTTCTTCGGGATCGGCGTGCCGGTCTCCTCGGCGTGGTGGCGGTAGTTGAAGCCCATCATCACGATCTTCTCAGGCCGCGTGACGAGGGGCGCGAAGGCGACCTCCGCCTCCTTGAGGTAGAGCCTCGCGTCGCCGCGCGCGGCGGCGCCCTTCAGGATGGCCTGAAGCGCCTCGCCCTTCCCGTTCTGGAGGAGGTCGTCCATGTCGGCGGGCGCCGGCAGGCCCAGCGCCTCGCCGGCGGCGGTGACGTCGAGGATGCCGCGGTCCGTCTTGGCGCCGAGCCGGAAGTCGCCGTCGCGGCGCATGTTGAGGAGCACCGCATCCCGCGGCATGGCGAAACCGCCCTGCGGCGCCCCGGGCGAGGCTGCCGACGCCGCCGAGGCCCCGCCGCCAGCGGCCGCCGCGGCGAGGCCGCCCGCCGTCACGCGCAGAAAATCGCGCCGATCATTGCCCATGCTGACCTCCCGTCGCCGCGGGCGTCTCGTGCGCCCGGCTCTCCCCAGGTTGAACCGGGCGCCGGGAAATCAAGGCGGGCCGGCCTCAGCGCCCGCGCACGGCCTTGACGAAGGCCGCGATCCGTTCGGGGTCCTTGACGCCGGGCCCGCTCTCGACACCGGACGAGACGTCGACCGCCCGTGCGCCCGTCCGGGCGAGCGCCGCGCCGACGCTCGCCGGATCGAGGCCGCCCGAGAGCATCCAGCCCTCGGGCAAGCGGGTGCCGGCGAGCAGCGCCCAGTCGAAGGCGCGGCCGTTGCCGCCGGGAAGCGCGGCGTCGGGGGGCGCCTTGGCGTCGAGGAGGATGCGGTCGGCGACGCCCTCATAGGCGGCGAGCCCCGCGAGATCGTCGCGGACGGCGATGCCGAGCGCCTTCATCACCGGGCGGCGCGAGCGGGCGCGGACCGCTGCGACCCGCTCGGGCGTCTCGCGCCCATGGAGCTGGATCAGGTCCGGGTCCGCGGCCTCCACGAGGGCGTCGAGGAGAGCGTCGTCGGGATCAACGAGGAGCAGCACCCGCTCCGCCCGGCCGCGGGCACGGGCCGCGAGCGCCGCGGCCCGCTCGGGCGCGACGTGCCGGGGGCTCTCGCGGAAATGCACGAAGCCAACGAGGTCGGCGCCGGCCTCGAGCGCCGCGTCGAGCGTGTCCTCGGTCGAGAGGCCGCAGATCTTCACGCGGACGCCGTTCATCGCGCGGCTATAGCACCTTCCGCCGGAACGCGCCGGCTCCGTCGAGCCTAGCGCGGCGCCGGCAGCGCCACGCGGCCGGCGGTCGTCTCCTCGGGCAAGCGGCTGCGCAGGCGCTCGGTCTCGCCCTCGAGGCGGCGGACCTGGCGGCCGCGGTCGCGGGCCCTGCGGCGGGTCGTGCCCTGGCCGAGCCAAGCGCCGACGCCGCCGACCAGGATGCCGATGGCAACGGCGGCGAACACCACGAGGTAGAGCGGCACGGTGACGGCGAAGACCGGCATCTCCGAGAACGGATCGAAGGACAGGCGCACCGCCTCGCGGTTGGCGACCGCGAGCAGGATCACGATCACCGCCACCGGCAGCAGAACCAGACCCTTGAGGAAGCGGATCATCCTGGTCTCCGTAAGGACCGCCGGATCAGAGGGCGGCCGGGGGTTCGGTGCCGGGCGGCGCGCCAATAGATAGAGCACGCTCCGGCGAAGGGGATGCCGGGCACGGGCGGCTCAGGAGGCGGCCTGCGCCGCCTCGCCGATGCCGGCGGCGTTGAGGCGCTGGCGCATCTCCTTGCCGGTCTTGAACACGGGGATCGCCTTCTCGGAGACGGCCACCGCCGCGCCCGTGCGCGGGTTGCGGCCGCGGCGCGCGTCCCGGTGCTTGACGGAGAAGGCGCCGAAGCCCCTGAGCTCCACCCGGTCGCCCCGGGCGAGCGCCTCGGCGATGGTGTCGAGGATCGCGTTCACGAGGGTCTCGACGTCCCGCTGGTAGAGGTGCGGGTTCTGCTCGGCGATCTTCAGAACGAGTTCCGACTTGATCATGCGGCGGTCTTCTCGGGTTCGTCGGAGGCGCCCGGACGGCGCTTCCGGGCCGGGTCTCTCCTGGCGGGACGGGCGGCGCTCCGCTAGCGGGACTCGGCCTCGCCGGGCCGCCAGAGGGCGAGGAGGCCGGTCTGGGTCAGGTCGGCGCGGGCGCCGGCCTCGCGCAGGCGCTCGCCGAGCCCGTCGAGCCCGAGGAGATCGGCGCCGAAGCCCAGCGCCGACCACAGCTTGAAGCCCTTGTCGGTGGTGGGCTTCCAGTCGTTCACGGGGAGGTTCTTGGCGACCTTGCGCTCGTTCTCGAGCCAGGCGATGGCTTGCCGCTCGCTGCCGAGCTCATCCACGAGCTTGAGGGGCACGCTCTGGCGGCCGCTGAACACGCGCCCGTCGGAGACGACGGCGAGCTGCTTGTCGTCCATCCTGCGGCGCTCGGCGACGAGGCCCTTGAACCAGGCGTAGGTGTCCCCGACGACCGCCGCGAGCGCGGCGCGGGCCTCCGGCGAGGTCGGCGCGAAGCCCGAGGGCTCGGCCTTCAGGGGCGAGGACTTCACGGATTCCATCTTGACCCCGACCTTGTCGAGGAGCCCCGAGACCTCGGGGTACTGGAACAGCACGCCGATGGAGCCGACGAGCGAGGTCTCGCGGGCGACGATGTGGTCGGCGGCGATCGCGGTGATGTAGGCGCCCGACGCCGCGGTGCCGTCGACGAAGGCGACGATCGGCTTCTTCTCGGCGAGCGCCCGCAGGTTGCGGAACAGCTCCTCCGAGCCCGTCGTGGTGCCGCCGGGGGAGTTGATCGAGACCACGACGCCGCGCACGGCCGGCGAGTCGCCGACCCGCTTCATGAGCTTGGCGGTGGCCTCGCTGCCGGCGATGAAGCCCGAGATCGAGATGCGCGCGATCTGCGGCTGCACGGCGCCGAACATCCGCCCGTCGCTGCCCGCGCGGACCCGGAAGCCCACCGCGGCGACGGCGACGATCAGGCCGGCGATGCCGAGCACGCGCCACACCGAGAGCTTGCGCCGCAGGCGGCGCCGGTCGATCAGGAGTTCGGCATCTGCGGCCATGATGGTGCCTGTCTCCTCACGGCCTCGGAGCCCCGTTCGAGGCTCCGCGGACCGGTTCCCGGACCCTGCCGCCCACCCGCGCGCGGGGAGGGGCGGGCACCCTGAGCGGTCCCGCCAAGGCTCGGTCGAGGCCCGGTCAAGTCCTTGGCAGACTTGGATTCGCGGGGCCTCGCGCCGTCGGCGTGGCGTGTTCTAGCCGCCGCCGGGCCTCGACGGCAAGGGGCCTCCGGCAGGCGCGTGAGAGGTCCGATCCGCCGGGGATGGGCGCGGCGCCTGCGCCGTGCCAGGCTGCGGGCCGGACGCGCGAGGGGCCCATGACCGATCTCTGCCGGACGACGGCGACGCTGCGCATCGGCGGGGACTGAACGGCCGCCGAGACATGAAAAAAGCCTGCGCGGGAGACATCTCCCGCGCAGGCCCGATGGAATCGGTGCGCCCGGCCTCGCGGCCGGGCAACCGCTCACTCGTCGTCGCCGCGCTTCTTGTTGAAGGCGGCGCCGAGGATGTCGCCGAGGGAGGCGCCGGAATCGGCGGAGCCGAACTGGGCCATCGCCTCCTTCTCCTCGGCCATCTCGAGGGCCTTGATGGAGAGCTGCACGCGGCGGGCCTTGCGGTCGAACTGCGTGACGCGGGCGTCGAACTTCTCGCCGACGGCGAAGCGCTCGGGGCGCTGGTCGCCGCGGTCGCGGGCGAGCTCGGCCCGGCGGATGAAGGTGGAGAGGTCGGTGTCGACGATCTTCACCTCGACGCCGGAATCCTTCACCTCGGTCACCTCGCAGGTGACGACCTGGTTCTTTTTGATGTCGCCGGCCTCGGCGTAGGGGTCGCTGCCGACCTGCTTGACGCCGAGCGAGATGCGCTCCTTCTCGACGTCGACGTCGAGGACCTGCGCCTTGACGATGTCGCCCTTCTTGAACTCCTCGATGACCTGCTCGCCGGGACGGTTCCAGTCGAGATCCGACAGGTGGACCATGCCGTCGACGTCGCCCTCGAGGCCGATGAACAGGCCGAACTCGGTCTTGTTCTTGACCTCGCCCTCGACCTCGGAGCCGACGGGATGCTTCTCGGAGAAGGCCTCCCACGGGTTCTGCAGGGTCTGCTTGAGGCCGAGCGAGATGCGGCGCTTGACCGGATCGACCTCAAGGATCTGCACCTCGACCTCCTGGGAGGTGGAGACGATCTTGCCGGGGTGGACGTTCTTCTTGGTCCAGCTCATCTCGGAGACGTGGATCAGGCCCTCGATCCCCGGCTCCAGCTCCACGAAGGCGCCGTAGTCGGTGATGTTGGTGACGCGGCCCTTGAGCTTGGCGTCCACGGGGTAGCGGGCGGCGATGCCCTCCCACGGATCGGCCAGAAGCTGCTTGATGCCGAGCGAGATGCGGTGCGTCTCGTGGTTGATCTTGATGATCTTGACCTTCACCGTCTGGCCGATGGTCACGACCTCGGACGGGTGGTTCACGCGGCGCCACGCCATGTCGGTGACGTGGAGCAGGCCGTCGATGCCGCCGAGATCGACGAAGGCGCCGTACTCGGTGATGTTCTTGACGACGCCGTCGATGACCTGACCCTCCTCGAGGTTGGCCACCAGCTCGCTGCGCTGCTCGGCGCGGCTCTCCTCGAGCACGGTCCGGCGCGAGACGACGATGTTGCCCCGCCGACGGTCCATCTTGAGGATCTGGAAGGGCTGCGGCGTGCCGAGCAGCGGGGTCACGTCGCGCACCGGGCGGATGTCGACCTGGGAGCGCGGCAGGAAGGCCACGGCGCCGTCGAGATCGACGGTGTAGCCGCCCTTGACTTGGTTGAAGATCGTGCCGGTGACGCGCTCGTTGGCCTCGAAGGCCTTCTCGAGCTTGACCCAGCTCTCCTCGCGGCGGGCCTTGTCACGGGAGATGACGGCCTCGCCGAGCGCGTTCTCGATGCGGTCGACATAGACCTCGACCTCGTCGCCGACGGCGAGCTCGCCCTCGCGGCCGGGGCCGTTGAACTCCTTGAGGGCGACGCGGCCCTCGGTCTTGGCGCCGATGTCGATGACGGCGACGTCCTTCTCGATCGCGACGACGCGACCCTTGACGACGGAGCCCTCGGTGATCTCGTGGCTGAGGAAGGACTCTTCGAGCAGGCTCGCGAAATCCTCGCGGCTCGGGTTGCTCGACAGCGCGGTACCAGCGGTCATGGTGTCTCCTGAGCGGCCCCGCTCACGGGGTCGCACGCGTCGGCGGTTCGCGTTTCGGGTACCCCCGTCCATCGCCGCCTCCGGGGAGACGTGCCGACGCGATCGTCACGCGATGGTCGAGGGCCGTGAGCCTCCGCGCGGCGGTCGGCGGGCGGGCCTCCGGAGGGGAGGCGCACGGCCCGCGGGCGGCCGGCGAACGGATCACGTGGGTGAGCCCATACGCGATCGGGGCCGATCCGGCAACCGGACGGCCCTCTGTCGGCATATAGGCGAAGGCTCGCGACGGCGCCTCAGGCGTCGTCGTCCTCGTCGTCCTGGTGGCGGCCCTTGAGGCGGGCGAAGACCGAGTCGGCGTCGATGCGCTCCTCGCGGCCGGGCTTGCGCTCCTCCTCCTCCGGCTCCGGCGCCGTGGTGACGTCGGCAGGCAGGAGCGAGGCGCCGGCCTCGGCGATCGCCGCTGGACGGTCCTTGGCGGCGCGCTGCACCTCGAAGTCGAGGTCGATCTGCGAGCAGAGGCCGAGCGTCACCGGGTCCATCGGCTGGAGCTGGCTGGAGTTCCAGTGGGTGCGGCCGCGGATCTGCTGGATCGTCGACTTGGTGGTGCCGACGAGGCGGATGATCTGCGCGTCCTTAAGCTCGGGGTGGTTGCGCAGCAGCCAGAGGATCGCGTTCGGGCGGTCCTGGCGGCGGGAGAGGGGGGTGTAGCGCGGGCCCTTGGTGGTGCGCTTGACCTCGGGCAGTTTCACCTTCGAGACCGCCACCTTGAGGCGGTAGCTCGGGCTCTTCTGGGCTTTCTCGATCTCGTCGCGGGTGAGCTGGCCCGTGGAGACCGGATCGAGCCCCTTGATGCCGGCGGCGACCTCGCCGTCGGCGATGCCCTTCACCTCGAGCGGGTGCAGCTTGCAGAAATCGGCGATCTGCTCGAAGGCGAGCGAGGTGTTCTCCACCAGCCACACGGCGGTGGCCTTCGGCATCAGCGGGCCCTGGGACATCGGGAACGGCTCCAACGGATTCAGCGGAGTCGGGTCGGTCCGGAGACTGACCGTCCGCCCGTTCCGGGGGCGAAGGCCGGAACGTCCCGTCTCACGCTGCTAAAGGGAATGCGCGCACTATAGGCAGCGCGGCGATGGCGTGCAATCGCCGCGCGCCGGTATCTCCGATCGACGGAACGCGGTCAGCGCGGGGCGGCCGGGGGGCGGTAGGCCTCGGCGGGAAGGTCGCGCGACAGGCTCTCGCCCGCGGGCGCGCGGCCCTGGGCGGGGCTCGGCACCTCGGCGGGCCGGGGGCCGTCGGTGATGTAGCGCTGCGGGCCGCCGGGGCGGGGCGGGGGAGCCTCGGCGGGCGCCGGAGCGGGGGCCTCCGGGGCCGCGGGCGGGAGCGTGGGGGCGAGGTAGCGCCGCCCGGCATCGCCCGGCCTCGGCTCCGGAGGCGGCGCGACGGGAGGCGCAGGCTGCCGCGGCGAAGTGATGGCGGCCTGCGGAGGCGCCTCCGGCGGCTTCGGCTTCGGCGGCGCCTCGGGCTGGGGCCGGGCCGCAGCCTGCGTGGGCGCCGGGGGCCGGGGCGGGGCGCGCCGCGCGGGGCGGGCAGCGGGCGCGGCGAAGCCGCCCTCCGGCAGGACGATGGTCAGGCCCTCGACGGCGGCGACGAGGGTGTCGAGGCTGGCCTCGGCCGTGCGGCAGAGCCGGATCCGCAGGGAGAGGGCGCGCCGGCCGGAGGCCGATTGCGGCAGGGGCCCGAACAGGCCGCCCGCCGCCACGCGGGTGCCGGCGGCCGGACGCTCGAACCATTGCCAGGCGTAGAGGCAGTCGGCCGAGAGCGCGATGCCGACCGGGCCGTAGGCGTTCCGGCGCGGGCTCGTCAGGACCCGCATCGCCTGGCCGGGAAAGCGGACGGCGATCTCCCCCTCGATCCCGAACTGGCTCGGCTTCGACAGGCGCGGCGGGAAGGCGAGCAGGAGGTCGCCGGTCTCGTTGCGCAGCGCGATCTCGGCATGGTTGCGCCCGTCGCCGCCCGCGTAGCGGATGCGCTGGTCGAAGCCGTCGCGCAGGCGCGTCTCCACGACGCCGGCCACGGTTCCGGCGCCCGGAAGGCGCAGGGCCGGCGCGGTCTGAGCCTGCGCCGGTCCGCCGAGAAGGCCGACCCCGGCCGCGAGGGCGACGAGGAGCGCGGCGCGCCGGCCGTTGCGAAGGGTCCTCATGGGGTGGCGCTGCCGGCCGGCCCGGCGCCGGAGGAGAGCCGGGAGGGCATCGAGAAGCGGTCGCTCTCGGCGGAGGGGCCACGGCCGCGCTCGGCCTGCTGCTCCTGCCAGAGCGTGCCCTGGGCGGGCAGCGGCAGCGTCTCGGGCTTGTCGAGGCCGTTGTAGCCGGGGAGCAGCGCGTAGCCGAAGCGCTCGTAGGGCATCGCGCCCGCCCCCGGCGCCCGGCGGGCGACGAGAGGTGCCGGGCTGGTCGCCGGCTCGCGGGCGTAGGCGCCGGCGGGGACGGGCTCGGCGAGCGCCCTCTGCACGGAGGCCGGGGGATAGCGCAGCGGATTCTCCATCGGGACGGCGAGCGGGAACTCGTTGCGCTGCACGGCCGGCGGCGCCGCGCCCTGCACCCCCGTCGCGGCGTCCGGCCGCGGCACCCGGCCATAGGAGGCCTGCGCCTCGGCCCGCGCGTCCGGCCGCACGGCGGACGGCGTCTGGCCCCGTGGCGGCGCGGCAGCCTGCGGTTGGGCCTGGGTCTGGGCCTCGCAGGGCAGGGGCGGGCCGCCTCCGCCCTCTCGGAAGAGCAGGTCGACGACCTTCGGGAACAGGCCGTCGGAACGGTTGACGGTCTCGAGATAGGGGCGCTGGCGCTTGAGCCGCTGGAGGGTCAGCGCGTAGCCGAACACCGTCGACTCGCCCGGCAGCCAGGCGACGGCGCGCTGGAACCACTCGAGGGCGCTGTCGAACTGGCAGGAGTTGTAGGCGTACCAGGCGAGCCCCTGGGCGCCCTCGCCGGAGTTCGTCGCGATGACGACCTTGGCGTACCGGTCGATCCGGGCGGGCTCGATGAAGGGCGGGTTCGCGAGCGTCAGCTTCCGCTCCAGGATGTCGATGAACAGGAGCTCGTTGCCGACGAAGCGGTCGCGCCAGGCATAGGCGACCTCCTCGGCCTCCCGCAGCATGTTCAGCTCGCGCAAGGTGTGGGCGAGACCGTGGGCGACCATGGCGTCGCCGCCCTTGGCGATGGCGAGCTTGAACCACTCCAGCGCCTCCCGGAACTGGCGGCGCTTGTAGGCGTACCAGCCGAGAAGCCCCGTCTGGCTCGGCTCCCCGACCTTGCGGGCATAGGCCTGGAAGGCGGTGAGGTCGGACAGCGTCGGGGTCTCGGCCGGCTCGTCGTGCAGGAAGGCGGCGATGCGGGCGCGGGTGACGTCGAGACGGATCGCGTCGAACTCGGAGCCGCCCTCGGCGTCCCGGCGGCCCATGGCGATCAGCCGCTCGGCCTGGTCCATCCTGAGGTGGCCCATCGCCTTCTGGATCGTGGCGAGCCGGGCGCCGGCATCCGCGCCCCCGTCGAGGACGGACTTGTAGAGGGTGAACGCATCCTCGGAGGCGCCCGAGGCGGCGAGCGCGTCGGCGATCGTCCAGAGGCTTTCGACGTCGACCGGGTCGAGGGCGCCGGCATCCGCCCGGTAGAGCGCCACGACCTCGTCCGGGGTGGAGGCCTTCCGGATCGAATCGCGGAACTCGGCCCGGCGGAGCTTGCGCGCCAGCTCCTCCGAGGGCTGCCAGGCCGGGTCGACGGAGCGGCGAAGCGCGATGGCCGCCCGGAGGTCGGCGAAGCGGCCGGCGGTGAAGAGGTCCCAGAGCGGGGCTTCCTCGGGGGGGCTCGGCTGCAGGCTGTCGAGGTCGGGCGGCTCGGTCCAGCCGGGGTAGAGCCGCTTCAGCCGGGCGATCTCCGCCTTCATCCGGGCGGTCTGCTTCTGGGAGGCGTAGTAGCGCAGCGCGCTCTCGTCGACCATGCCGGAGGCGCCCGAGGTCTCGGGCTCGACCATGATCGCCGGGGCGCGGGCGCCGTCCCCGTAGACGATGCGCGGCGGGGCCGCCTCGGGCGCCGGCTTGCCCTGGCCCTGCGCGGCGACCGCGGCGGTGCCCGCGAGCAGCAGCGCGAGGCCGAGCCCCGGCCGCCCGAGACCGGAGCGGCGGGCGCGGCGATCCGGCGGCGGGCTCACGACCTGAGGCATGACGGGTAGCGCATCCGGGCGGCGGCGAGGGTCAGGAGGTGGAGCGTCGTCGGATAGTAGTTCTGGCCATCCTGCACCGTGGTCAGCGCCTCGGGAATCGGGGTGGCGTCGACGGCGCAGGCGACGAGGGCCGGCAGGGCCGCGTAGCCCGGCTCGGTGAGCCACTCGACGGGCCGCCCGTCCCGGGTGTCGACGATCGGCAGGCGCTCCCGGTCGAGGCCGCCCCAGAGGGTCTTGAAGGGGGCGTAGTCCTCCGGCCGGCCGACGCCGGCCCAGGCGAGATAGAGGGGCACCCGCACCGCGTTGTAGGAGAACAGGGCCGGGAAGCCGTCGGCGGGGCGCAGGGCGTCCTCGCGGGCGGAGATCCACTCGGTCGGCAGGTTCGACGGGCCGAAGCGGGCGCGGCGCAGGATCTCGACGCCGCTGCGGATCACCGAGGCCCAGTCGTATTCCGGCGCGACGAGGCCGAGCCGCTGGAAGGCCGGGAACACCCAGTAGGACAGATTGACGAGGGGCCCGTCCGCCCGGTCGCGGGCGGAGAAGCCGGAGACGCCGGGCAGGATCAGCGGGCCGTGGGGGTCCTTGAACAGGATCGTCTTGCGGCCGAACTCGACGGCGATGCGCCGCGCCGCCGTGCGGTAGGCGGGCTCCCCCCAGGCCTCGGCCGCCTCGGTCAGGGCCCAGGCCACCAGGATGTCGCCGTCGGTGGCGTTGTTCATGTCGGAGACGCCGGGGCGGTGGTCGGGCGCCCATCGCCAGGCCGCGAGCGCGTCGCTGCGGACCATCAGGTTGGCGCGGGTCCAGCCCCAGATCCGCTCGAAGGCGGCCCGGTCGCCGGCCGCCACGGCGAGGAGCATGCCGTAGCCCTGGCCCTCGCTGTGGCTGATCCCGCCGTTGGCCGTGTCGACGACCCGGCCGCGCTCGGTGACGAAGCGGGCCCGGTAGACCGCCCAGGCGGCGGCATCGAGGGTCCCGGCGAGCGCCGGCCCGGCGCCGGCGCGGACGGGCGCCCCGGCGGGGGGCACGTTGGGCGGCGGGGCGCCTGGCAGGGCGGTGGCGGACGGCACGGCGGCCTCCGGGGTCTCGGCCCGCCCTGCGCCGGGCGCGGCGAGGGAGAGGGCGGCGAGGGCGAGGCGGAGCAGGCCGGCGGAGGGCATCACGCGTTCCTCCGTCCGAGCCGGCGCACGAGGCTCGTGGTGGCAAGCCCGAGGCACAGGGCCATGGTCAGCGTCAGGCCGACATAGACCATCGGGTTCAGCGACAGCCACGCCGCCGCGACGAGGCGCAGGTTCGCGAGGCTGCGCACGTGGGTCTCGACGAGGTCGACGCGGTCCGGCTCGACGAGGCTGAGGCTGCCGTCGGACGCGTCGAGGAAGGCCGCCCGCCCCGTGAGCCGCGTCCAGACCACGGGGTCGACGAGGCAGGAGACAGAGGCCTTGAGCATCGAGGCGTTGGGCGAGGTCACCAGCACCGTGCCGCCGCCGAGATCGGCCCCGGCGCTCTCGGCGAGGATCAGCGAGGCGCGCGGGTTCATCGGCACGTCCTCGGGGGGCCGCTCGCGGGCCCAGCCGAGGGCCGCGTCCTTCGCCCGCCCGGTCCAGTCCATGACCTGCCCCAGGCCGTTGGCGAGGACGGCCGGGACGAAGCGGGAGCTGCGCATCGTCTCGTCCCAGCGGGCGATGATCTCCTCCTCGGAGCCGGCCTCCGGCCCCGGCGCGGCGGGGCGCGCCGGAGGCGGGGGAGCGGCCGGCGCCGGAGCCGGTGCGGGGCTCGCGGAGGCGACCCGGACCGGGGCCGAGGAGGGCGGCAGGGCGCAGCGCATGGGCAGGTTGCGGCGCAGACGGTCGAGGGTCAGCACGCCCTCGGCCCCGAACGCGCCCGGCGTCGCCACGGTCTCGGCGCGGCCCTCCCAGGCCCGGCGGATCGCGTCGGGATCGAGGCCGACCGCCTCGATCACCGTCGGCGGGACCGCGCGGGCGGGCGCCACGACCAGGTTCGCCCCCGGCGGCGGGCGGACCTGCGTCGTCAGCTCGAAGTCGACGACGCGGCCGGCGGCGATGGCGAGGCGCGCGGCGATCATGGCGGCGGCATCGGCCGAGTCGCGGTCCGGCGTCGGCAGGACGAGGCGCGGGCGGCTGCCGGGGGCCAGCAGCGGCCCGGCCCCCGCCTTGAGCACCGCGAGATCGGGATTGCGCACGGCGCGGGCGAGCGCCGGGATCTCGAGGCGCGCCTTGTCGAGGATCAGGAAGCGGGCCTGCCGCGCCCCTTGGGCGAGGGTGTCGCAGACCTTGTCGGAGGCCGTCGGCAGCTGGGCGCTGACGTCGACGCGGTTGAGGCCCGGCCGCCACAGGCTCAGGGGCAGCGGGATGGTGCTGTCGTCGAAGACCTCGCCGCGCGTGTGCGGCAGGGCGAGGCTCGCGGCGTTGCGGCCGTTGATGTCGATGACGATCTGCGCGCTCGGGTCGAGGCCCGCCGCGTAGCCCCCGGCGAGGTGCAGCATCACCTTGCCGTAGTCCGCGGGCACGAAATCGGCGGGAAAGCGGATCTCGAAGCCGATCCGCAGGAGGCGCCCATCGAACTCGCGGGTGGCGCCGCCGAGCTGCTCCAGGGTGACGCTCTCGCCGCCCGTCACCTCGTAGCCGCGGGTCAGGCGCGCCAGCTCGGCACCGAGCTTCGTGCCGGAGCGGTCGCCGGAGGCGGCCAGATCGGCGATGGCCTGTCGCAGGTCGGCATCGGTCGGGCCCGTGACGACGAGGACCGGCGCCCGGTTGGTGCGGGGCGCCAGCAGGGCGAGGCGCGGCCCGGTGACGGGACCGATCTCCTCCACGCCCTCGACGCCGCGGATCTCGGCAGGAGTGCCGACGACGAGGCTGACGCCGGTGCGCCCGGGGAGCGGCGGCCCGAAGCTGACCGCCGGCCGCGCCAGGCGCCCGACCAGCGCCAGCGCCTGCACCGCCCCGATCATCCGCTCCAGGCGCTGCAGGCTCGGCTTCTCGCCGAGCACCACGCCGACGGGCAGCGCGCCGCTCTCGTCGGGCTCGAGGGCGGCCAGCGTCCGGAGATCGAGGTCCGCGGCGGGCGGCACCACGAGGCCGGAGCGGGAGGGGTCGATCTGCGTCCAGAGCTCGTAGGTCGCGGCGAGGGAGCAGTCGACCCGGTGGCGCTGGCGCGCGGTGAAGGCGACGGCGTTGTAGCCCGCCTTGAGCACGCCGTCGGGCAGCGCGAACTCGACGACTTTCACGGCGCCGGGCGCCTGGATCCGGGTCCAGCCGACCTTGACCCCGTTGACGAGGCCGGCGAGCTCCGAGGATTCCGGCGCCACCGAGATCGCCGAGATGTAGGAGACCCGCAGGCGCGCGGGCCCCCGCACCTGTGCCTCCGTCAGGTAGACGGGAAAGCGCAGCTCGGCCTCCTCGCCGGCGAGGCGGTAGCCGCGGGTCCCGGCGGGGAAGCGTCGCGCCGCCACGATGGTCGCCTGGACCGGCGGGCGCCGCCCGGCCGGGTCGGCGGCCTCCGGCGCCGGGGGGCGCGGCGCCTGGACGGCGGGCCCCGGAGCCGGCGGGGCCGGGATCGCGGGCGCCTGCGGCGGCGGGGATGCCGGGGGCCGGCGCAGGGCATCGCCGGCCGGGGGCACGGTCAGCCGCTCCGCCGGGCCGGCGCCGAGGAAGCTCTGCGCCAGCGCCGGGCCGGGACCGGCGGGAGTCAGGGAGGCCAGCAGGCCGGCCAGGAGGACAGCCAGGAGGGCGGCGAGGCGGTGCGGGGCCGGCGGGAGCGGGGCGCCCATGGCTCAGATCGGGCTCGTGCGGCGCCGACGCTGGGCGTCGAGGAGGCGCTCGTTCTCGAGGTCGAGCATCTGGCGCACCCAGTCGCCGGCGCCGTCCCCGTCCGGGCCCGCGCCCGACGCCGGGCGGACGGCCGGGGCGCCCGCGGCGACGCTCGCGACCGGATTGGGGCTGAGCGGCATCTCCGGGAGGGCGGCCGCGGCGGGCGCGTCGTAGACCGGCCGGGCGTCGGCGGCGGTCTCGTCGGGCACCGGGCGCGCGTCGCCGGCGAGCAGGACGCGCAGGGCGCGCACGGGCTCGGAGAAGCCCCACCAGACGAACTGCGCGGTGCCGGTGAGGATGTCCTTGTGGCGCCGCCGGCGGAGCTGGAAGCGCCGCATCGCCTCGGCGTCCCCGTACATCAGGCCGGCCAGCGCGGTGTAGTCCTGCGGCCGCAGGCGCCCGAAGACGAGGCGGCAGACGGCCTCGTCGCCCGCTCGCTCGACGCTCTCCAGGGCGACGGGCAGGGGCCCGGCCGGGGGCGCGCCCTCGACGGGCACGACGGTGAGCGCGCCGGGCAGCGCCCGCTGGCCGGCGCCGGGGGCCAGCATCGCGGCGGGCAGGCGCACGGTGCAGGCCTCCGCCGAGACCCGCTCGACGGCGACGTCGACGGCCCGGCCGCCGAGGGTCATCAGGGCGCGCCGCCGCACGGCGAGCGAGGGGGTGCGCTCGAGCTGGCGGCGCTCGGCGCAGACCCCGAGCGCGGCGCCGGCCGTCAGCAGGTTGAACAGGTTCCAGAGGCCGACGACCAGCATCAGGTTGGTCACGCCCGGCTCGAACAGGTAGCGCCAGGCCGCCACCGCGCAGCCGGCGAGCAGCAGCCCGTAGACCACGAAGAAGGGCAGCGCCGCCGAGGAGATGTGGTCGTGATCGAGGCTGACGCCCTTGTCGGTGACGTTGAAGGTCGGCTTTCGCGGCGACCAGATCACCGAGACGATGGCCTTGGACAGGTACAGGCCCTGGACGTACTCGTAGAGCTCCGAGACGAAGGGCCAGCGGAACTTCCCGTAGACGTAGTTCTGCATCATCAGGTTGATGACGATGTAGGTCGCCGTGTAGGCGATCGATTCATCGACGCTCGCGACGAAGATCTTCAGGTCGAAGAAGATGTGCAGCAGCGGCGCGAACATGAAGATCAGCCGCGGGACGGGAAAGAACCAGAACGTCATACTCGACAGGTAGGCGAGCTTCTGGATCGGCTTGAGGCCCTTCTGGAAGGCGGGGTTCTTCAGGAGCAGGATCTGGAACATGCCCTGGCACCAGCGGGAGCGCTGGCCGATGAAGGCGGTGAGCGTCTCGGGCTGGAGGCCGGCGATGAGGGGCTTGTCGACGTAGGCGCTCGTCCAGCCGCGGGCGTGCAGCTCGAAGGCGGTCTCGCAATCCTCGGTGATGGTGATGCCCGAGAAGCCGCCCGCCTCGTCGAGCGCCGTCCGGCGCAGGAGCGCGGCCGAGCCGCAGAAGAACGAGCCGTTCCACTTGTCGAGCCCGGCCTGGGTCACCGCGTAGAACATCTCGTTCTCCGACGGCATCCGCGCGAAGGTGCGCAGGTTGCGCTCGATCGGGTCGGGGTTGAGGAAGGCGTGGGGCGTCTGGACGAGGAAGAGCTTCGGGTCCTGCGCGAAGTAGCCGACCGTCTCGGCGAGGAAGGAGCGGAAGGGGACGTGGTCGGCGTCGAGCACCGCGACGAGGTCGCCGGTGGCATGCGCGAGGCCGTTGTTGAGGTTGCCGGCCTTCGCGTGGAGGTTGCGCGGGCGGGTCAGGTAGCGCACGCCGAGATCGGCGCAGAGCGCCTGCAGCTCCACCCGTCGCGCCTGGGCGGCCCGCGCCTTCTCGGGGTCGGAATCCGCGCATTTCTGGTCGGTGCCGCCGTCGTCGAGGAGCCAGACGGTGAGCTTCTCGGGCGGGTAGTTCATCTGGCGCGCGGCGGCGAGCGTCATCGCCAGGATCGCGGCGTCCTCGTTGTAGCTCGGCACGAACACGTCGACGCTCGGCAGCTCCGCCGCCGGGGCGGCCGGTGGCGGCGGGCGGCGCAGGGGATCGGCGTTGATGACCAGGCTGACGAACAGGATGAAGACGCAGTAGAGCTCGCCGACGAGCAGCAGCAGACCGAAGCCGAAGCTCACGGGGTCGCCCGGCGAGGGCAGGGTCTCCGTCAGGCGCCAGAGGATGTAGCGCAGCACGACGAGGCTGCCGAGGGCGAGGAACACGAAGCGGGTGCGCGGCCCGTCGAGGAACAGCCAGAGCACGATCATCGCCGCCATGGCGGCGAGGCTCATGGCGAGCTGGTTCTGGGTGCCGACGGGCTGGCTCAGCAGGACGAGGCCGGCGAGGGTCGTCCCGATCCATGCCAGCCAACGCAACGCCACGAGCGATCTCCGATACCGCCTTCAGTTGTATCGAGAAAGAATGACCGTTTCCCGAATCAGTCTCGCGGCAGGCTCCGGCGCGCCGTGTTTCGCATCGGATCATCTTCCAAAAGCCACCGCCGATGGCAAGGCGGTATTTCCGCCGGCGCCAAGCTCAGTCCGGCGGTGATCAAGAGAAATACGTCGTCGTCACGGTCTAGCGATGCGACCTTTCGCCTCGAAGCCGCTTGCCGACGATCTGAGCGGCGCAACCGGAAGCTCTCTCCGGCCGGGAAAGACTTCGGAATCGATACAATTTTCATGAAATCTGTGCCGACTCCGACAAGCAAGGCTTTCGTCAGAAATTCGCGCGGGCCTCGACACTGGAATAATAGCCCGTTCCCTGGACGCGGTCGCGGACATAGCCCACGGCCAGCGACATCTTCACGGGTCCGAAGCTGACGCCGGTCAGATGAGCGCCGACACGATACTGCCGGAAGAAATCGTCCCCGAGAAACAGGGCTTCCGGTCCGATGTAGACGCCGTCCGCGACCATATAGCCGACACGAAAGCGCGAGTAATACGCGTTGAAGTTGGTCGAGTACGAGCCGTAGGCCGAGACCATCGTCCGATCGGTCGGATTCGCGTAAAAGTTGCCGGCGACCTTCAGCCCGACGCCGGTCCCGACGACCGGGTTGCCGGGATCGGAGATGGAGAGCTGGTTGCTGCGGACATTGAGGCCGATGTAGCCGGCGAGCGCGGCGTCCTGCCAGACCCACTCGTAGCCACCCATCAGCGAGCCTTCCTGCTGATAGCCCGTGACGCGGGAGGCGACCGCCTGGCCCGGATAGGCGTAGGTGCCGGCCACGCCCTCGACCCGCACCCGGGCGCCGCTCACCGTTGGGGGCGCGGTGAGCGCGGCCGTGACCGTCACAGAGCCGAAGGCGGAGCTGTTCGAGGTGACGCTGGCCGAGCCGTCGACGGCGACCGCCCAGCTGTCGTCGACGGCCTGCTGCTGCGCGCCCGTGTACCAGTCGGCGGTGCCCGCCGAGGGACGCGGCAGGTCGGCCGCGAGCGCCGGGCCGGCGCCGAGCGGCGCCGCGAGCAGAAGCGCGATCCGGCGGGCGCGAGTCCTGTCGAGAGTCGCCAAGGCCGTGTCCTCCGTGAGCATCGTCGGGCCGACCCGGGGATTTATGGTTGGTGAAGGTTAACAATGACTTCCGGCAGAGGCGGAAGTTCGTGCGACAACCCTGCATGGGGCGCGGCTGATCTCGTTCGCGCAGGCGAAATTCCTTCGTAGCCCGAAGCCTTTGCTTGCGGAGGATTCGGACCGGTGCCGGGCCGCGTCAGGCGGCGCGGGCCTGCGGCGCGAGCCCGCCGAGAAGCGTCTCCAGCTCCTCGGGCCGGAACGGCTTGTCGAGCTGGAGGAACTGCCGGGCGGAGGCCGGCAGCCGGCCGTGGGGGCTCGCCAGCACGACGCGGATGCCGGGATGGCGCTCGACGACGGTCGCGGCGAGCTGCAGGCCGGTCATGACCGGCATCGCCTGGTCGGCGATCATCGCGTCGTAGGCGGCGTTCTCGGCGAGAAGCGCGAGGGCGTGCCCGCCGGAGCCCGCCTGGACGACGGTGTGGCCGAGATCGGCCAGCGCCTCGGCGAGGCTCGCCCGGACGAGGCCGTCGCTCTCGACGAGGAGGATGCGCAGACGGCGCGCGTCCGCGGCCGCCGGCGCGGGGGCGGGGAGCGCCGCGTGAGGCGCCGCCGGAAGCCAGATCTCGGCGAGGAACGAGGCGCCGTCGGTCCCGTCGGAGACGACCTGCCAGCCGATGTCGTGCTCCGCCAGGAGCCGCGCCGCCGTCTCGAGAGCGGCGGAGCCGGGGCTCGGAGGCGGCGCGTCGGCCGGCGGGCGCCCGCCGGCCAGGAGCAGCCGGACGTAGGACCCGGCGGGCAGGCCGAGCGCCGGCGGCTCGTCCGCGCCATGGGCGGCGGCGCCCACCGCGAAGCCCGGCAGGCCGAGGTCGCGGACATGGACGGCGACGTTGAGCAGCACGACCTCGAGGAGGCGCTCGCCGCACAGGATCCGGGGCAGGCCGGCGGGCACGCGCTCGATCGTCGGCGCCCCCCGCATCACGTTGGCCTGGAGGAAGGGCAGCAGCGCGGCCAGCGTGCCGGCGAGGTCGCATTCGCCGGGGCCGTCGCCCGCGCCGCGCACCAGGCTCAGCATGCGCCGGGTGAGCGCCGCGCCCCGCAGGCCCCCGGCGATGGCCCCCTCGACGAGGCGCGCCTGCTCGGCATCGAGCCCCGGGCGGCGCCTGAGGACGCCGAGATTGGCGAGAACGATGGTCAGGACGTCGTTGAAGTCGTGGACGATCCCGTCCGTGACCCGGCGGAGCACGGCGTTGCGGCGGCGCTCGTTGAGCCCGTGGGCGGGATCGGACGCGTCGTCCTCCGGCAGTTCCCGGCTGAGGGCGTGGACCCTCGGCGGCCCGCCGACGCTCGCATCGCTCCCGCCGAGGAAGCGCATCAGCACCCGGCGCGGCGGCGCCCCGCCCAGGCCGCGGGTGCGCAGGACGACGTCGTGGGGCTCGTCCGAGGCGAGGGCGGCCCGCATGGTGAGGTCGATGAGGGGATGGTCCTCCGGATCGAAGCGCGCGGCGAGGTCGGCGAGGGCGCCGGCCCGGTCCGAGGCTCCGGCGGCGTCCCGGTCCGACCAGAGGATCTGGCGCGTCTCCGGATCGATCTCCCAGCAGGTCCAGCCCGACATGCTCTCGAAGCTGCGCAGCCGTCCCCGGATGCGATCGAGGCCGGTGCCGGCACTGGCGAGCAGCGCGCCGGAGCGCCGGTCGCGGCCGGCGACGCTGTGGGTGAGGCGGTCGATCTCCTCGACCGGCGAGGCGGGGGGCCCCTCGCCGGCCTCCGCCTCCTCGGCGAGCCGGGCGAGCGGTCGGGCGGCCCGCGCCCCGAGGCCGTAGCCGATCCCGCCGGCGACCAGGACGAGGACGAGCCCGAACCCGAGGGCGCGGGGGCCCGGCACCAGGGAGGGCGCCGCGACGGCGGGTCCCTCGGCCGAGACGAGCCAGCCGGGATTGGCGAGGTCGCGGGCCCCGCGGGTCGGCGCGGCGGCCTGGGCGCGGGATGCCTCTGCGCTTCCCGCATGACCGGCGCCCGCGAGCACGCGCCCGTCCGCGCCCGTCACCGTGAAGGCGACCGCGTCGGGCAGATCGAGGGCGCGGCGGACGCGGGCCTCGATCTCGGCGAAGAAGGCGGGCGTGGCCCGCAGCAGCATCCGCTCGGCGCCGGGGGCCGGGAGCGCCAGGCCGAGGGCGAAGGCGTCGCCGCCCCCCGGCGCCGCGACGACGGCGCCGGCCTCGCGGGCGCGCAGGAACCAGCCCTGGCGCGACTGGTCGGCGCCGATCCCGCGCCCGTCCCCGGTCGCGCGCACGCGGCCGTCCCCGCCCGCGAGGGTCGCGCCGCCATAGGCGGGCTTGAGGGCCAGCCAGTCGCGCAGCATCGCGGAGCGCTCGGCATCGGAGAGGGCGTGCTCGTCGGGACGCAGCAGCAGGGCGACGCCGCGGGCATCGGCGGTGGCCGCCGCCAGCCCCTCGTCGACCGCCTCGGCGAAGGTACGGGAGGCGGTGAGCACCAAGCGCTGCGCCTCGTCCCCGCCGCCCCGTCCCCCCGACGCGGCAAGCCCCAGCCAGGCCGCCCCGAAGGCGGCCGCCGCGATCCCTGCGAGCTGGGCCGCGTTCAGGAGCTTGAGCGGGATCCGGAGGCTGTCCGGCATGCGAGGTCTCCACCGCCTCGCCCGCGCGGGAGCGGAGCGAGGGCCAGCCGGACGCGGGCGTCCGAGACGGGCGTTCCGGCGAACGAGACGCCGAACTGCTTAAGGGCCGATTAATGATGCGGCGCGGGACGCCCCGCTCGAGATGGCCCGATCGGATCGTTCGCCACCGTCGATCAAGCCCCGGACGCAACCGGCATCGAAGAGATTTCTCGTTTGAAGGTTGCATACGCCGGCCGGGCCGCCGTCGCGGCTCCTCTCACCCTCGCGGCGGCCGCCTGCGCGACGAAGCCGCCCGTCGCGCCCGCCGAGCCCCCGCCGGTGATTCGCAAGGGCTGACGCCCCGCGCCACCCCGCCGTCTGGTGTCCAGGCGCCGGGCCGCGGAGGATTGTCGCGCTTCGTCTCCGGGCGAGTCCCGGGGGGGGGCGTCGCGGAGGCGGGGCTTACGGGGAGGCGGCCGCCCGGACCGGCCGCCACGGGAGACGCTGACGGTCCCACCGGGCGCTCCACGAGAGCCCGCGATCGCGGGAGGGCGCCCCGGCCCGGCGCGCAGGCCAGATCGCGCGGCCGATCGCCAGCCCGAGCCGTCGGCAGAACAGGGCGAGCCCGAGCATCCAGGCCAGCGCCGCGAGCACGGTCTGAACCAGCGTCGCGAGAAGGCCGCCGAGGACCAGGGCCGAGCGCCCCAGCAGCGTGAGCACGGCGCGGGTCCGGGGCCCGAGCCGGGCGGCGAGCCGCTCGGCGCGGGCGATCTCGGCGGGGGTATGGGCGAGCCCGAGCACCTGCACGACGCCGCGGCTGCCGATGGCGCGGTAGAGGCCGTGGACGTCGCGGCCGAGATCGCGGAAGCGGGCGAGCGCCGCCGGCCGCACCGCCGCCCCGGCGCCGAGCCGCAGGCCCGCGAGATCGAGACGCGCGCCCGCCTTGAGGGTCGCGCGCAAGGCGTCGGCGTCGATGCCGGCGCGCAGCATCCGCGTCAGGGCGGCGACGAGGGGGGCCGGCAGGCGCCCGAGCCGGCGCGCCGCCTTGAGGACGCTGAGACCGCCCCGCGCCGGGGCGCCGACGCCGCCGGCCCAGGTCGCGGCGGTCGCCGCCAGCCCCACCGCCGAGAGGCCGAGGAGCAGCGGATCGTGCGGCTCGCCGCGCAGGTAAGGCACGCCCTCCCGCAGCAGGTCGCGGACATCGCCGAGCCCGCTCACGTCGGCGGCGAGCGCGCCGGCGAGCCCGGCCGCACCCTCGGCCTGCCCGCTGACGGCCCCGCCGGCGAAATCCCGCGCGGCCCGGTAGGCCGCCCCGTCGGCGAGCGCCGCGACCCGCGCCCGGCGCTCCGCCTCGATCGGCACGCCGTGGGCGTCGGCGAGCGCCAGGAAGCTTCGGGCCAGGTCCTCGTCCTCCGCCGCCACTGCCGTGTCGATCTCCGCGCCGACCCGCTCCGGCGTCAGCACGCCGTCGAGCCGCAGGGCCGAGAGGGCGGCGGGGTCGTCGGCCGCCCGCAGCAGCCGGAAAGCGCTCGCCGCGCCGGGGAGCAGCGGCGCGGCGGTGCCGGCAAGCAGCAGTGCCGCCAGCGCCAGCGCGATCCAGGGACGGGGGGAGCGGAACGGCATCGAGGGCGGTCCCCGGCGGAAGGCTATCGACCTTCGAGATAGGAGGCTCCTCCCGTCGGAGCCAGGGGCGGGGTAGCGACCCCGCTTGACATATATCCATGTTACTTCTAACTAAATTGCAGATCGCATATAAGGTGCCGCCGTGAGCGAAGCCGAGTTCCTGTCCGCCTACGATCCCGAGGCCTTTCCGCGGCCCTCGCTCGCCGTCGACCTGGTGCTGCTGGGCCTGCGCGAGGGACGGCCCGCCGTGCTGCTGCGCCGACGGGAGGCGCATCCCCAGGCGGGGCGCTGGGCGCTGCCCGGCGGCTTCGTCGGGATCGAGGAGGGGATCGAGGCGGCCGCCCGCCGCGTGCTCGCCGAGAAGGCGGGGATCGCCTGCGCCCATCTCGAGCAGCTCTACACCTTCGGCGCGCCCGACCGGGACCCGCGGATGCGGATCGTCACGGTCGCCCATCTCGCGCTCCTCCCCGAGGACGCCTTCGCCGAGGCGCTCGACCGGGAGCGGGCGCTGACCGCCGCCATCGTCGAGGTGGCCTGGGCGGGAGAGGCGGGCGGCCCGGTCGCGGCGCTCTCGCTCCGCGAGAAGGAGCCGCTGCCGCTCGCCTTCGACCACGCCGAGATCCTGGCGATGGCCATCCTGCGCCTGCGGGGCAAGCTCGACTGGTCGGAGGTCGGCTTCGCCCTGCTGCCGGAGCGCTTCACCCTGCGCCAGCTCCAGGACGTGCACGAGGGCATCCTCGGGCATCCCCTCAACAAACCCGCCTTCCGCCGCCGGATGCTCGACCGCGGCTGGCTGGAGGCCACCGGCGAGCGCGAGGCCGGCGCCTCGTTCCGCCCGGCCGAGCTCTACCGCTTCAAGCGTCCACGCCCGTCACAGGAGGCATGACATGGCCACGATCCGCCGCTTCGGCATCCTCTCCCAGCTCCGCAGCGAGGCGAGCCGGCACATCGTGCGCTACCGCAAGGGCCGGGTGCGCGGCAGCGGGCGCGGGCTCGCCTTCTGGTTCCGGCCGGAGACCGCGAGCATCAGCGAGGTCCCCATGGACGACCGCGAGATGACTCTTTTCGTGCGCGGCCGCAGCGCGGACTTCCAGTCGATCGCGGTGCAGGGCACGATCGGCTGGCACGTCGTCGACCCGGAGCGCCTCGCGAGCCGCATCGACTTCTCGATCGACCTCGGGAGCGGGCGCCTGAGGGGCGAGCCCGTCGAGCAGATCGAGGCGCGCTTGAGCGGCATCGCCGCCCAGGCGACGCTCCAGCACCTCGGCGGCCAGCCGGTCCGCGCGCTCCTCGACGGCGGCCCCGAACCCCTGCGCCTGCGGCTCGAATCGGTGCTCGCCGCCGATCCGGCGCTGGCCGAGATCGGCGTCGCGGCGGTCTCCGTGCGGCTCACCGACCTCGCGCCGACCAAGGAGCTGGAGCGCGCCCTCCAGACCCCGACCTACGAGGCGCTCCAGGGGAAGGCCGACGAGGCCACCTTCGGCCGCCGGGCGCTCGCCGTCGAGAAGGAGCGGGCCATCGCCGAGAACGAGCTCGCCACCAGGACCGAGCTCGCCCGCCGCGAGACCGTGCTGATCGCGCAGGAGGCGCAGAACCTGCGCGAACGGGCGGCCGGCGAGGCGGAGGCCCGCGGCCTGGAGGCGGCGGCCGAGGCCGAGCGCATCCGCGCCGTCGAGGGCGCGCGGGCGGAGGCCGAGCGGGAGCGGGTCGCCACCTACCGCGACCTGCCGCCCGCCGTGCTCCTCGGACTCGCGGCGCGGGAGTTCGCGGGCAAGCTCGACACGATCGAGCACCTGACCATCAACCCGGACCTCCTCGCCGCGGTGCTCGGCGAGCTGCGCCACGCCCCGGCGCTCGCCGCCGGGCGCTAAGGCGCGAAACCTCGGACTGCTGCACCTTCGGCCATGGCCGAAAGTGCAGCGCCAGCCCGAACGGGCGCCCGCGCTCATGCGCGGAACGCCTCAGCTCCGATCCTATCGGGGCGGAGGCAGACAGAATGGAGATCTCGTCATGGCGGCGATCACCCCCCGCGCCGTGTTCGTGGTCCGGGCGACCGACTACGAGGACCTCATCGCCCGGCACGCGACGCGGGGGCAGGCGCGGTTCTTCCTGGAGAGCCGGGGCGAGGATCTCGGGGTCATCGAGGCCCGGCACGCGCGCTTCCACGCGGCACTCGCCAGGGCGCGGGCGCTGGTCCCCGCCGGCTGGCGCCAGGCGCTGGTGCAGCGGGCCGACCTCGACCGCTTCCTGTTCGCGGCCGAGGACGTGATCGTCGCGCTCGGCCAGGACGGGCTGGTGGCGAACCTCGCCAAGTATGCCGGGGGCCAGCCGGTGATCGGCGTGAACCCGCTGCCGGACCTCTACGACGGCGTGCTCGCCCGCGCCTCGGTCGATTCCCTCGCGGGCCTGCTGCCGGCGGCAGCCGCCGGCCGGGCCCGGATCGAGCGACGCACCATGGTCGAGGCCCGCATCGACCAGGGCGGCAGCCTGTTCGCCTTGAACGAGATCTTCGTCGGCCACCGCAGCCACCAGTCCGCCCGCTACCGGATCGAGGACGGGGGTCGGGCGGAGGAGCAGTCCTCGAGCGGGCTCATCGTCGCATCGGGCACGGGGGCGACGGGCTGGGCGCGCTCGATCAGCGAGGCGACGCATCTCGGGCTCTCGCTCGGGCCCGAGGAGCCGGCGGTGGGCTACTGGGTGCGCGAGCCCTTCCCGAGCCGCGGCACCGGCACGGGGTTGAGAGCAGGCAAGCTCGAGGCCGCGCCGCTTCTCGTCACCTCGCGGATGAACGAGGGCGGCGTGATCTTCGCCGACGGCATCGAGCAGGACTTCCTGCCCTTCGACTGGGGGCGGCGGGTCCGCCTCGCCCCGGCGGAGCGCACCCTCGACCTCGTGGTCGCGTAGCGGCGCGAGGCGCGGGGATCGAAACAAGCCCGAGGAGGACCGCCCCTCACCGGTTTGTAATTTCTCTAAACAAGCTCCACCAGTTTAGAATCGATATAAACTGATGGAGCCTGTCATGCCCCAGACCCTGCCCGCCTTCGTCCAGGACCTGCCGCCGCACGAGCGCGACTTCGTGCTCCAGCGGGTGCAGCCGGCCCTTCTCGGCCTGATGGACGGCTCGGTCTCGACGCTGGCGCCCCTGTTCGCGGCCGCCGGCCTCACCGGCCGGCCCTTGAGCGCCTTCTCCGTCGGGCTCGCCGCCTCCCTCGGGGCGGGCATCAGCATGGGGCTCGCGGAAGCGCTGTCCGACGACGGCGCCGTCAGCGGCCGCGGCGCGCCCCTGGGGCGCGGGTTGATCACCGGCCTCGCGACGGCGCTCGGCGGGATGCTGCACACGCTGCCCTTCCTGATCGCCAACATGAGCGTGGCGCTTCACCTCGCCTATGCCGTGGTCGTGATCGAGCTCCTGGCGATCGCCGCGATCCGCTGGCGCTACATGCGCTCGAGCCTCCCCGGCACGATCGTCCAGGTTCTCGTCGGCGGCGGTATCGTCTTCGCGGTCGGGCTCTGGCTCGGCGGCTCCGCCTGAGACGTCGTCTCAGCGCGGCCGAGGGGCCCGGCGCGCCGGCCGGCGGCGAGGCGCGTCGGCGGCGTGGACGCGGTGGCGCGGAGAGGGCGCCACGGCCGGCGGAGGGGCGGACGGGTAGTTCGAGGCGAAGGGGTTCGCCGGCACGCCGCGCGCGGTCAGGCCGACGCTGCCGCCGGGAATGCCGAACCCGGCCTGGGCCAGGGCCGAGCCCGAAAGGGCGAGGGAGAGGAGGGCGGCGAGGCCCGCGGGCGCGACGCGAGGGCGGTTCGTCACGGTGGCCTCTCCGGATCGAGCCGCGCGCGGGCGGGCCCAGGGGCACCCTGTGTCCCGCAGGCCGCCGCCCGCCGCAAGGGTCCGCGGCAGGACACGCGGGAACGGTTGGGCAAGCTCGACCGTTCTTCGGCGCCGGACCCCTGGCGTGCCGGCCGCCGACCCGAGGCCGCCGCTGGCGGGCGACACCGATGCAGGCCCTTCCCCGCTCCCTTCGCGCCGCCTGTCTCGCAGCGCTCATCGCCGGAGGCCCGGCCCTCGCCCAGACCGTTCCCCAGGCGCCGGCCCCCGCCATCGTCGAGGTGCCCGCGGAGGCCGACGAGCCCCGTCCGGGCCCGCCCCCGCCGCTGCCGGACCTGTCGGACCCGAACTCGCGCACCGGCGAGGCCCTGACGGAGCCCGGCGCGAGCTCCTCGGTCCCGAAGGCGCTGCGCAACTCCGGCTCGAAGGCGGGGGGCCCGGCCAACGACCTCAACCCCGGCGCCGAGCGCGAGGCGCCGGCCCCGCCCAAGGGCGCGCTCGGAGAGGTGCTGACCGGACGCTCGCTCTACCACGGCAACTATTGCGGCGCGGGCCAGCGGGGCGAAGGGTTGCCGGCCACCGATCTCCTCGACGCCGCCTGCATGCGCCACGACGCCTGCTACGACGCGGCCGGCTACCGGTCCTGCGCCTGCGACCGCACCCTGCGCGACGAGGCGGCCTCCGTCTCGGAGGATCCGGGCGTCGCGCCCGAGATCCGGCGCCGGGCGCTCAGCGTCTCGGAAGCCGCCGGGCTCATGGAGTGCAAGGCGCCCTGACCGCCCCCTATTCCGCCGGCACGGTGCTCTCGCCGCGCCGGTCGCTGGCCAGCAAGTAGAAGGCGAGCGCCGCGAGCCAGACCGCCAGACCGCACAGGGCGGCGGCGCCGAGCACCAGCCCGAAGCCGCCCCGGTCGTGCATCAGGGCGATCATCGGCACCACGAAGCCGCTCGCGGTGAAGCCGAGGCAGTAGCGCACCCCGAAGGCCGTCGCCCGGTGCCGGGCGGGCACGTAGCGGGCGACCATGGCGTCGTTGACGACGACCTGCCCGTAGATCGCCGCGACCGTCAGCAGCAGCCCCAGCAGCAGCGCCAGCCCTTGCGTCGCCGCGGCGAGCGCCAGCCCCGCCGGCTGGAGCACCGCGAGCCCGACGAAGATCGTCGGCAGCGACAGCCGGTCGACGAGCCGGCCCATCAGCCACTGGATCAGCGCACCGAACACGAAGACCAGGGTCGCGAGCGCGCCCATCAAGACGAGGGGCAATTCGATGCCGAGGCGCTCGTCGAGGACCTTGGGCAGGCTGATCGTGGTGAGGTTGAAGGTCATGCCGCCGGCCACCACCGCCACCGCGAACACGGCGAGCAGCGCCAGCGGGCGCCGCTGCGGGATGGTCGGCGCGGCCCCCGCGCGCCCGTCGCGGCGCTCTCCGTCGCCGGGTACCAGGGCGAGGAAGGCCGCCCCGAGGGCGAGGCAGACGAGCCCCGGCACGACGAAGGCGGCCCGCCAGCCGAAGCCGGCCGCGAGCGCCGCCGTCGCCCCGGCGGCGCTCGCCGAGCCGAGATTGCCGCAGACCGCGTTGGTGCCGAGGTCGCGGCCGAGGCGGCGGGCGTGGCTCACCAGCATCGCCGAGCCGACCGGGTGGTAGATCGCCGAGGCGATCCCGAGCACCAGGAGCCAGACGGCGAAGCCCGTCGGGCCGTTCGCCGTCGCGACCCCGAGGCAGGCGAGGCCGTAGCCGAGGAAGAACGCCGCGAGCATGGTGCGCCGCCCGAGCCGGTCGCCGAGCCAGCCCATCGGCAGCGAGCACAGGCCGAAGGCCACGAAGGCGCCTGTGGCGAGCCCGATCAGCGCGCCGTAGCCGAGCCCCGTCTGCGCGGCGATGGCGATCACCGCCGTCGGGTAGATCAGCAGCACGTAGTGGTCGAGGGCGTGCGCGGCGTTCACGAAGAGCAGCGTGCGGCGCGACAGGGTCTCGGGGCTGATGGTCGCCAGGGTCATGGCCGGCACTCGGGAGGGCGGTGCGTCCGCGCCCGACCGTCATACTTGACCCGCCCCACCATGTCGGGCCGTATTCCGGCATGATCGGGCCAACGGCACGGGATGGAGGCGGGGAGGCGCCGGCGCGCCCGCGCCGGGCCGAGGACTGCCAGGACGTGCCGCGCCCGGTGGCGGTGCTGTCGCGGGCCTACCCGGCGGGCGCCCGCACCGGATGGCACCGGCACGCCCGCGCGCAGCTCCTCCACGCCTCGACCGGGCTGACGCTGGTGAACGCCGCCGACGGCACTTGGGTGCTGCCCGCCGAGCACGCCCTCTTCATCCCGCCCTGCCTCGACCACGACGTGACCATGCACGGCCTCGTCGCGATGTGCTCGGCCTACATCGCACCGGAAGCCCTGGCGGCACCCCTGTTCGGGCCGATCTCCGGCTGCCGGGTGCTCGAGGTCTCGGGGCTGCTCGCGGCGGCGCTGACGGCGCTGGCGGAGGAGCCGGTCCTGTACGACGAGGCCGGCCGGGGCGGCCACCTCGCCGCCCTGATCCTCGACGAGATCGCCCGCGCGCCGGAGACGCCCCTGACCCTGCCGCTGCCCCGCGATCCGAGGCTCCGGCGGGTCTGCGCTGCGCTGATGGCCGATCCCGGCGCGGAGCGCGACCTCGATGCCTGGGCGGACCAGGCGGGGGCGAGCCGCCGGACGCTCACCCGCGGCTTCCGGGCCGAGACGGGCCTGAGCTTCGGCGCGTGGCGCACGCGGGCGCGGGTCCTGCGCGCCCTGGCGCTGGAGGCGGACGGTCAGGCGCCCCGCGCGGTCGCCCGCGCCGTGGGCTACGCCGACCCGCGCGGGCTCGGCCTCGCCATGCGCCGGGCGCTCGCCGCACCGCCGTGAGCGGCCTCGACGGCGCGGCCGCGATCACCGATACCGGACCGCTCGAGAGGGGTCGATGAGGGGACGAGGGCGTGGAGGCCGATGGCGCAGCTCACTGACGACTGCTTCGTCCCCGGCGCCCCGGTCCTACGCGTCGAGGAGGCCGCCGCCCTGATCGCGCAGCGCCTGCCGGTGACGGCGGGGATCGAGACCGTGCCGCTCGGGCTCGCCGACGGGCGGGTCGCCGCCGCCGACATCCATGCGCTCCACGCGGTGCCGCCCTTCGCCAACTCCGCCGTCGACGGCTACGCCGTGCGCCATGCCGACCTCGCGCCGGAAGGTCCGACGCGGCTTCCCGTCACCGGGCGGCTGCCCGCCGGAGCCCAAGCGGGGGAGGGCGCCGTGTGGCCCGGCGCGGTGCGCATCTTCACCGGCGCCGCCCTGCCGCCCGGCGCCGACACGGTGTTCATGCAGGAGGACGTCACGCTGGACGGCGACCGGGTGAGCCTGCCCCCTGGCCTTATCCGCGGCGCCAACGCCCGCGCGGGCGGCGAGGATGCGGGGGAGGGCGCCCTCGTCATCCCGCAGGGCCGGCGCCTGCGCCCCCAGGACCTGGCGCTCGCCGCCGCGAGCGGCCACGACCGCCTGCCCGTGCGCCGGCGGCTGCGGGTGGCGGTGTTCTCCACCGGCGACGAGCTCACCGAGCCCGGCCGGCCGCTGGCGCCGGGTGCGATCCACGACTCGAACCGGGTGATGATCGCCGCGCTGCTGGCGCGCCTCGGCGCCGAGGTCGCCGATCTCGGCATCCTGCGCGACGCGCCCGCGGCGCTCGCCGCGCGCCTCTCGGAGGCTGCGGCCGGCCACGACCTCGTCCTCACCTCCGGCGGCGTCTCGGTGGGGGAGGAGGACCATGTCCGCGGGGCGGTCGAGGCCGTCGGACGGCTGGCGTTCTGGCGGCTGGCGATCAAGCCCGGCCGGCCCGTGGCCATGGGGATCGTCGCCGGCACGCCCTTCGTCGGGCTGCCCGGCAACCCGGTCGCGGCCTACGTCACCCTCGCCTTCGTGGTCGGGCCGCTGCTGGCCCGCCTCGGCGGTGCCCTCTACACGGCGCCGGAGGGCCAGCCCGTGCGCGCCGTCTTCGGCCTGCGCAAGCGGCCCGGCCGCCGCGAGTTTTTACGCGCAAGCTTGCGGACGGGTTTGGACGGGCTGCCCGAGCTGCACCGCTTCCCCCGGGATGGCTCCGCGCTCCTGTCCTCGCTGACGGAGAGCGACGGGCTCGCCGAGATCCCCGACGAGGCCACGCGGATCGAGCCCGGCGCGATACTGCGCTTCCACCCCTACGGGCTGCTCTGGTAGGCGCGCATCACGCCTTCAGCACGGGCTGGGCGACCTCGCCGGGGCCGCGCATGGCGAGGTAGTCCGGCTGGAACAGGCACATGCGCACGGCGTCGCGGTAGCGGCCGTTGACGAAGAACTCGTCCTTGAGGACGCCCTCGGAGCGGAAGCCACAGCTCTCGTAGATGCCGGCCGCGCGGGCGTTGTCACCATCCACGTGCAGGTAGAGCTTGTGGATGTTGAGCACCTTGAAGGCGTAGTCGATGGCGATGCGCGTCGCCGCCCGCGCGTAGCCCCGGCCCTGGAAGGCCGGGTGGACCGCGATCTGGAACTCGCAGCGCCGGTGCAGGTGGTTGATCTCCACGAGCTCGACGAGGCCCGCCGCCTCGTTGGCGCCGGTCGCGATGATGAAGCGCCGCTCGGTCTGGTTGTGGATGTTGCGCTCGTAGAGCTGCGACAGCTCGGCGAAGGACTCGTAGGCCTCCTCGAACCAGTAGCGCATGATGCTGTCGTTGTTGTTGAGCTGGTGGACGAAGAGCAGGTCCTCCCGCTCCAGCGGCCGCAGCTTGACCCCCGCCTCGACGACCTTGGCGCTCGACGGGCGCGTCACCGGCGCTCGGCCTTGCGGGCCGTGTGGAAGGCGAGCCCGATGCCGGCGGCGATCATCTCGGTGGCGAGCTTGCGCTCGCCCGCGGGGAGGTCGAGCATCGGCGAGCGCAGGGCCTCGCCGATGATGCGGTTGCGCAGGTCGGTCAGCTCGCCCTCGCGGTCGGGGCCGATGGCCAGGCTCAGCTCCTGCACCACCTGCCGCAGGGCCTCGATGAGCCCGACGCGCACCACGTCGCTCTGTCCGATGGTCGGGCGGGGCGCCCCGCTCGTCGCGTCCATGGTCGCGTCCTCCGGCGTTGAGCCTCAAGCGGCAGCGTTGTGCGGCGCCGCGCCGATCCGGTCAATCGGGACGGATGCAGGGCCGCGATGCGGGGGAGGGCGTCCCGAGCGCGTCCCGAGCGGGTCCCTTGGGCATCCCTTGGCGGAGCGTTAACCTTGATTGTGTACTAAGATCGGCAATTCGGCCGCGTCCCGCCGCCCCGAGCCCGCCCGCCGGGCCGATTTGCGGCTATGGTGGAGCCCGAGACACAGCCGGCCCCGTGGCCGCGCGGGAAGACCGATCCGATGGCCACCCTGCTCCCCACCGTGACGATCGCGCCGATCGCCGGCGACGACATCCTCGACGCGGCCGAGCACGCCGCGGCGGTGACGGTCCGCGGCACCACTACCGGCCTTGGGGACGGGACAGCCCTCTCCCTCTCGCTCGCCGGCACGACCTACGCCGTGACGGTGACGGGCGGCGTCTGGAGCGTCAGCGTCCCGGCCGCGGCGGTGGCGCGCCTGTCGGGCGGCGTCTCGCCCTACCGGGTCGAGGCGCTGGTGACGGACGCGGAAGGCCAGACGGCGAGCGCCGGGCGCGATCTCGCCCTCGACCTCACCGCCGACGCGGGCGCCCTCGCGAGCCTCGCGGTCGGCATCACCCCGGACCGGATCGTCAACGCGGTCGAATCCGTGTCCGTGCCCTTCCACGTCGGGGGCCTCGACGCCGACGCCACCGCGGTCGCGCGCTTCAGCGACGGCACCCATGTCACGGAGGTCGCGGTCGGCGCCGACGGCAGCTACCGGGCCGACCTCTCGGGCTTCGACGGACCCGTCGCGGCCACGCTCCGCATCACCGACCGGGCCGGCAACACCGCCTCGGCCGCGGGCAACACCATCCTCGTCGACCCGAAGGCGCCGGAGACCTACGCGCCGGACGGCCCCGGCGCGCCCCGCGTCGCGCTGGCCCACGACACCGGCCTCCCGGGCGACCGCATCACCTCCGACGCCGCGCTGACGATCCTCACGGACGGGACCGGGGCCGCCCTCGTGACCCTCGTCGACGGCCGGCCGGTCGCCGCCTACGACCCCGCGGCGCTGGCGGACGGGGCGCATACCGTCTCGGTGACGCCGCTGGACGCGCAGGGCCGCGCCCTCTCGGCCGGCACCATCGCCTTCACCCTCGACCGGGCGGCCCCGCAGGTGGCCATCGACGGCGCGAGCGGTGGGACGTCCGCCGCCCGCCACGTCCTGTCCGGCAGCGTCGGTGCGGAGGATGCCGGCGCCACCGTCACGATCCGCGACCACGGCACGGTGATCGGCACCGCGACCGCCGACACGCAGGGGCACTGGAGCCTCGGCCTCACCGCCGGCGACGGCCCCCGCCACGACTACGCCTTCACCGCCACCGCGATCGACGCCGCCGGCAATGCCGGCGCCAGCGACGTCTTCGACTTCGCCCTCGACTTCACGGCCAACCGCACGGCCTTCGGCGCGGTGAGCCACGATGCGGGGAGCGCCGCGGGCGCGATCGTCACCCTCTACGACGCCCTCCTCGACCGGGCGCCCGACGCGCTGGGCTTCGAGGGCTGGCTCGACGCGAACCTCTCGCCGCGGGAGCTCGCCGCGCGCATCCTCGCCTCCGGGGAGTTCCAGGCGGAGGCTGGCGCGGGCGGGCGGAGCGACGCCGGCTTCGTCGGCCATCTCTACGAGACCGCCCTGCACCGGGAGGGCGGCACGGCCGAGATCGCCCACTGGACGGACCTCATCGCCCACGGCGCCTCCCGCGCCGACGTGGCGGTCGGCATCGCCTTCTCGGTGGAGAACCGGGCGGGGATCGAGAGCGTCTTCCGTGCCGGCGTCTACGTGCCGGATGCCGAGGCCGCCGAGGTCGCCCGCCTCTATCACGGCCTGCTCGAGCGGGCGCCGGACGCCGCCGGGCTCGCGGGCTTCACCGCCGTCCTGCACGGAGGCGGCAGCGTCGCGGGCGTGGCCGAGGCGATGCTCGCCTCGCGGGAGTACGGCGCCCTGCATCCGACGCGGCCGGGCGACGCCGCCTTCGTCGCGGGGCTCTACGAGGAGGCACTCGGCCGCGCCCCCGATGCGACGGGCGCCGCCCATTGGGCGGACGCGCTGGCCCACGGCGCGGCGCGGGGTGCGGTGGCCGCGGCCATCGCCGAAAGCCCCGAGGCGGCGCTGCATCTCGTCGGCCGCATCGAGGCTGGCTGGCACCTCGCCGCCTGAGCCTCGCCGCCTACGCCCCGTCGAAGCGCGCGATCCTCTCCGAAAGGTCGGTGAGCGCCGCCCGGAGCCTCGGGACGGCGTGATCGACGAAGGCCCGCAGCGCCCGGTTCCGTCGCGGGATCGGGTGGAAGACGAGATGGACCGGCACCGGCGCCGGCTCGAAGCCGCGCAGCAGCGGCACGAGATGGCCCGCCGCGAGGGGCTCGACCACCTGATAGGCCATGACGCGGCAGAGGCCGCCGCCCCGGACCGCGGCGTCGATGGCCGCGCCCGCGCTGTTGAGGGCGATGCGGGGCCCCACCGTCCGCGACAGGGGCCGCCGCCGATCCGACGCGCCGTCGGAAAAATGCCAGATCTCGCGCGCGAGCCCGTCCTCGGTGCCGAGGCAGGCGTGCCGGTCGAGATCGCCCGGCGTCGCGGGCGCGCCCGAGCGGGCGAGGTAGTCCGGCGCCGCGCAGACGAGCCGGCGCATCTCGCCGAGCCGCACCGCGACGAGCCCGGAATCCGGCAGCGGCGCGAGGCGGACCGCCGCGTCCACGCCCTCCTCGACGAGGTTCACGACCCGGTCGAGGAGGAGCACCCGCGCCCCGACGGCGGGATGCGCCTCGAGGAAGCTCTCGACCGCCGGCATCACCACCCTGCGCCCGAACAGCGTCGGCGCGGTGAGCGCGATCCGGCCCTCGATCCGGGCGTCGCCCGCACCGGCCTCCTCCGCCTCGGCGAGCTCGGCCAGCACGTTCCGGTAGAGGGCGACCTGGCGCTCGCCCCGCTCGGTCAGGCGCAGGGCCCGGGTCGAGCGATGTAGCAGCCGCTCGCCGAGGCGCGCCTCCAGCATCGCTACGGCGCGGGTGACGCTGGCCGGCGACAGCCCGAGCCGGCGCGCGGCCGCCGCGAGCGAGCCCTCCTCGACCACCGCCACGAAGGCGGCCATGGCATCGAGCCGATCCATCGTTTCAGATCCTGAAATCCTGGCTTGCAGCCTGCGGGACTTATTGCGGAGCGCGCGGAAATCTACCTCGGGGCTCGTTCCAGACGCGGGAAGGCGGCGGCCATGACGGCGATTCCGAACCATCCGATGCGGCGCACGGTGCTCGCGTCCCTCGGCCTCGCCGCGACGCTGCTCGCGATCCGGCCCGCCGGATCGGAGGGCCGCCCCCAGGCATCGAAGGAGGTTTCCATAACGGTCCGCTACGCCACGCAAGCCGTGGGCGATGTCGGCGTGTTCTACCGCGAGGCCGGGCCCCGCGACGCGCCGCTCCTGCTGCTGCTGCACGGCTTCCCGACCTCGGGCCACATGTTCCGGGACCTGATCCCGCGTCTCGCCGACCGCTACCGGGTGATCGCGCCGGACCTGCCCGGCTTCGGCAACACGCTCGCGCCGCCGCGGGCGCAGTTCGCCTACACGTTCGACCGCCTCGCCGAGGTGATCGAGGGCTTCGTCGACGCGCTCGGGCTGACGCGCTACGCCCTCTACGTCTTCGACTACGGCGCGCCCACAGGCCTGCGGCTCGCGATGCGCCGGCCGGAGCGGGTGACGGCGATCGTCACCCAGAACGGCAACGCCTATGCCGAGGGCCTGAGCCGGGAGTGGGAGCCCTGGCAGGCCTACTGGCGCGACCCGAGCCCGGAGCGGCGCGAGGCCTGCCGGGCCTCGCTCTCCGACGCGGCGATCCGCGTGCAGTACGAGCACGGCGCGCCGAAGGGGCTCGTGTCGCCGGACGGGATGGCCCTCGACCGGCACTTCATGCGCCGGCCGGAGGCCGAGGAGATCCAGCTCGACCTGATCCTCGATTACCGCTCGAACGTGGCGCTCTACCCGAAGTTTCAGGACTACTTCCGGGCGCAGAGGCCGCCGCTGCTGGCGGTCTGGGGGCGCAACGACCCGTTCTTCCTGCCCGCCGGCGCCGAGGCCTACCGGCGCGACCTGCCGGAGGCCGAAGTCCATCTCCTCGACACCGGCCACTTCGCCCTGGAGACGCACCACGCCGAGATCGCGGGGCTGATGCGCGACTTCCTGGGGCGGACGATGGCGCGGGACTGAAAGGGGGGAGCGGCGGCTTCACCCCGTCGCCCGTCGGTGGCAAGGCTTGCCCCATGCCGCCGACCCGCCGGTCCCTTCTCCTCGCCGCGGCCGCCCTCGCGGCCCGGCCCGCCCGCGCCGCCTCGGAGGACCGGCCGGTCGTGCCCCTCTGGCCGGCCGGCCCGCCGGGCGGGGGCGGTCCGGCCGGGCCGCTCGAGACCGACGACCGGGGGGCGATCCGCAGCATCGCCGCGCCGAGCCTGGAGGTGTTCGTGCCCGCCCGGCCGAACGGCGCGGCCGTCCTCGTGGCGGCCGGCGGCGGATACCGGCGCATCGAGGTCGAGCGGGAGGCGCGCCCCGCCGCCCGCTGGCTCGCCGAGCGCGGCATCGCCGCCTTCGTCCTCGCCTACCGCCTGCCGCGGGAAGGCTGGCAGGCCGGCCCGATGGCGCCGCTCCAGGACGCGCAGCGCGCCCTGCGCCTGATCCGGGCCGGGACCGCCCGCGCCGGGATCGATCCGGAGCGCGTCGGCGTCCTCGGCTTCTCGGCGGGCGGACACCTGATGGGCCTCGCCGCAGCGCGCTCCGGCTTGCGCTCCTATGCGCCCGTCGACGCCGCGGATGCCGGCTCCGCCCGGCCCGCCGCGGCGGCGCTGATCTATCCGATCGTCACCCTGGAGCCGCCCTACGACCGCAGCTCGACGCGGGTGCAGCTCGTCGGGCGCCATCCGGGCGCCGCGGCGAGCGCGGAGTGGTCGGTCGAGACGCATGTCGGGCCGCGCTGCCCGCCGGTGTTCCTGGCCCAGGCCAAGGACGATCCGATCTCCGACGTCGCCAACAGCCGGATCATGGCCGAGGCCTGCCGCCGCGCCGGGGTCCCGGTGGACCTGCACGTCGTCGCGAGCGGCGGCCACGGCTTCGGCATGGGCCACCCCGGCACGGCGAGCGCGGACTGGCCCTCTTGGTACGAGGCATGGCTGCGGGCGAGGGGCTTCCTGACCTGAGCCCGCCGGCCGGAGCCTACGGCGCCAGCCGGGCGAGCCGGTCGAGGAGGGCGCGGTCGTGGAGGAGGGCCATGCGCTCCTTCGGGGCGGCGATCCAGGCGCGGGCCTCGGAGAGCGTCTCGGCCTCGACGATCTTGGCCTGGGCGAGGACGTGCTCCGTCTCCACGGCGCCGCGGGGACGGCTCTCGGCGGCGGGCAGCATCCGGGCATGCGCCTCGGCGAGCGCCCGGTCGGCGTGGAGCGCTTCCAGCGCGTCGGCCTCGTCGAGGCACCGCGCCGCGTTCTCGGCGGCGAGCGTTCCGGCCCGCGTTAGGACGGCGGGGGGCTCGCGCTCCTCGGGGATCATCAGGAGCCCAGCCCGCTTGAGGGCGAGGCCGAGCCCGAGCTGTCCGCTCGCCCAGGAGATCGGGATCGCGAAGACGAGGCCGAGGATGGTCGGCGACATCCAGAGGAAGAGCGAGGTGGCGATGGCGAAGGCCGAGACGCCGGCCACGATCCCCAGCACCATGTGCCAGCGGTGCCGACGCACGATATCGGCGAAGGGAATCGAGCCGTCGTCGCGGCGCTGCGGGTTCCAGCCGGTGTCGCGCCCGGCGAGGATCTGGAACACCGAGCCCGACTGGATCAGCATGGCGATCGGAGCGATCAGCGCCGAGAGCAGGATCTCGATGAGGCAGGAGAGGACGAGGCGCAGGCCGCCCCCGCAGGCCCGCCGCACCGGCCCGTCGAGGAGGGCGAGGACGAGGCCCAAGAACTTCGGCGCCAGCAGCACGCCCATGGTCAGCCCGAAGAGCTGGAGCGCGCGGACCGCGTCGAACCGGGGGAAGACCGGGTAGAGGCCGAACTCGGAGGTGAAGTACTCCGGCTTCACGAAGGCGGTCTGGGCGACGAGCGCCAGACCGATGAGGAGCTGCGCGGCCCAGAGCGGGGAGGCAACGTAGCCGGCGATGCCCGTGGCGAAGTGCTGGCGGGAGGCGAGCTTCAAGCCCGCCGCGCCGATGATCCGGGCGTGCTGGAGGTTGCCCTGCGCCCAGCGCCGGTCGCGCACGGCCACGTCGATGAGCGAGGGCGGGCTCTCCTCGTAGGAGCCGGGAAGCCCGGGCAGCATGCGCACGCCCCAGCCGGCGCGGGCGATCAGCGCCGCCTCCACGAAGTCGTGGCTGAGCACGTGGCCGCCGAAGGGGGGCTTGCCCCCGAGGTCCGGCAGGCCGCAAGCCTCGGCGAAGGCGCGGGTGCGGATGATGGCGTTGTGGCCCCAGTAGTTCGCCGTGCGGCCCGACCAGGCCGAGAGACCCGTGGCGATGATCGGCCCGTAGATGCGCCCGGCGAACTGCTGGACGCGGGCGAAGAGCGTGTTGCGGTTCACGATGAGCGGCAGGGACTGGACGATGCCGGCATCCGGGTCCGCCTCCATCGCCGCGGTGAGGCCGAGGATGCATTCGGGGGTGAGCAGGCTGTCGGCGTCGAGGACCAGCATGTGATCGTAGGCCCCGCCCCAGCGGGTGACGAAGTCGGCGATGTTGCCGGCCTTGCGGTGGTGGTTGCGCCGCCGGTGCCGGTAGTAGAGCCGCGCGCCGTCTCCCAGGCGCTCGCGGAGCGCCAGGAAGGCCCGCTCCTCGGCGACCCAGGCGTCGGGGGAGGTGGAATCAGAGAGGACGAACCAGTCGAAATGGGCGCCGAGCCCGCTCGCCGCGATGCCCTCGTGCATGGCCTGAAGCGCCGCGAAGACCCGCGCCGTGCCCTCGTTGTAGACGGGCATCACCACCGCCGTGCGGGTCGAGAGCCCGGACGGCAGGGGATCGGGGGCGGCGCGGCGCAGGACACCGGGGAGCAGCACCAGGAAGCCCAGCACCGCCCCGGCGAAGGCCAGCGCGATCCAGGAGAAGTTCAGGGTGAAGAGCGCGAGCAAGGCGTATTGCAGCGCGCTGACGCCACCGGAGACCGACACCACCTGGTACATCTGCCAAGCGCCGTAGGCGGTGAGCAGAGCGGCAAGCCCGAACACGAGGAGCCGCTGCGCCCAGGGCGCGGCGTGGCGGACGCCCGGCCTGTGGGCGGTCGCGGGGTCGAAGCGGGCGAGATCCTGCACCGGCATGGCGAGCGGCGCCTCCGGGGGCAGGGCGTCGCGGAACGGCAGGGCCGATCCGGAACGGATCTCCGCCGCGGGGGTCTCGCGGGTGTCCTGGCGGGAAAGATCCAAGCCTCTGCTCCTCTCGGGCCCCGCCGGCGCGTGCCGGGCGGGGGTAGTCTCGTCGTGTCGGGCAAGTGTCTCGGCAAATGTCTCGGAACGCGTCTCGGTCGGGCGCTCAGGGGGTCCAGCGATAGAGCCAGGTCTCCGACAGGACCCGCTCGCCGCGCTTGAGGATCAGGCGCAGCTCGCAGGCCTTGGCGCTGCCCGGGTCGAGCTCGAAGGAGACCCGCAGGGTCCGCCGCTCCGGGTAAGGGTAGAGGGTGCGCGCGACGATCCGGCCGGGGCTCGCGGAGAGCTCCGCCTCCAGCCCCTCGTCGAAGAGGTCGTCGCCGCTGAAATCGACGAGGAACAGGCGCTGCGCGCCCGCGCCGCCCTTGCCGCTGCGGGTGCCGCAGACCCGGGCCAGCGGCGGCCGCTCGGGCGATTCCCAGCACCAGGACTGCCGGTAGCCGAACTCCTGCTCGGTGCCGGCCGGCAGCGGCCCCTTCGCCCGCCAGTAGGCCAGCACGTTCTCGTTGAACTCGGAATCGCTCGGGATCTCGAGGAGCGTCACCGCGCCCTCGCCCCAGTCGCCCCGCGGCTCCAGCCAGAGGGAGGGCCGCTCCTCCCAGCGCTGTACGTCGTCCTCGAAATCCGCGTAGGCGCGCTCGCGCTGCATCAGCCCGAAGCCTTTCGGGCCGCGGTCGAGGAAGGACGAGATCTGGAGGCTCTCCGGGTTGTGGACCGGCCGCCAGATCGCCTCGCCGCCGCCGTTGCGGATCTGGAGGCCGCTCGCCGCGTAGGCGGCGGCGCGGGCGTCATCGCTGCCGCGCCGGTCGTGGCCGCCGAACAGGTAGGCCGCCTGCATGCCGCCGAGGCCGAGATGATCGAGCGCCTTGCGCGGCACCAGGAAGCCTTCGACCTCCGCCGTGGAGAGGTCGCCGGGGGTGAGCCGGTAGGTGAGGGCGGCCACGCACGACTCCGAGTCGACGATCGCGTGCAGGCTCAGCGCCCCGCCCCTCGGCGCCTCGATGTAGAAGGCCCGGAAGCGGGGGAACTCCTCGCCCCGGGCATCCGCCGGCCGCAGGGTCAGGGAGCGGGCGGTGACGCCGAAGCGCTGCCCGCGGGCGAGCAGGCGGAAGAACGAGGCGCCCTGGAAGACCGCGAACGCGGAGGGGCTTCCGCCGCCGAGGCGCGCCCGTACCCGGAAGCCGGAATAGGCGCGCGGGCTCGGCAGGTCCGGCAGGGCGACCTCGCCGGGCTCGAAGCGGGCCCGGTCGCCGAGGACGGGGTGGATGCGGCCGTCCACGATCAGCGACAGCTCGACGGGCGCGGAGAAGATCGAGCCCCGGGCGAGCGGTTCGATCGCGAAGCCGTGGGCCTCCCCGTCCCAGATCGCGGTGCCGGGCGCCGTGCGGATCGCCTCGTAGCGGTCGCGGGGCAGGCTCCTGAGATCGCCGGCGAGGTCGTCGGCGCCGGGCGCGGCGTAGGCGGCCTTGGCCATCTGCCGGGCGAGGTCGCGCAGGGTCTCCGGGCCGAACGCCGCGCCCGGCGGCAGCAGCCAGTCCGTCCCCTGCGCCGCCCCCTGACCGGCCCCTTGAGCGCCCCCCGCCGCAGCGGCGCCGGGCAGCGCCAGGACGGCGCCGGCCGCGAGGCCCGCCCGCAGGGCACCCGTCAGCACGGCTCGGCGGCTGTGATCCCCGGATCCGGGGATCACCGGATCCATGGAGAGGCGGTCCTCGCCGGGCGGGCAGGGCGATGTCGTCATGCAAGCATCCGTCAGGGCCGGGAGCGCCCTCAACCGGCAGGCGGGGCGGATCGTTGCATGCGGTCTACCACGCGAACGACTGAACCGCGCGTTAAGCCTGCGCTCCGGCCGTGCCGCATCTCGGCTACGTATTCTGCGAGCCCCTCCCGCCCTTGGCCCGACCCGAAAACCGCCGTAGTCCGGCCTGAGTGCGCCCATGCGCAACCCGATTGCGCGAAAGACGCCTCGTGATGCCCGCTCAGCGCCGCCGGCTCGTGGCCGGCCTCGTTCTCCTCGCCCTCGCCCTCGCCCTGTGGGGCTTCGCGTCCCTGCAGACGGGGCGCGTGATCTGGTTCTAGCGGGTCGCCGCGCTCAGGACCGGCCGTGGGCGAGAAAGGCACCGAGGAGGTAGCCCCCCTGAAGGGCCGCCACGTAGGCGAAGGCCATGGCGACGTCGGCGAGGCTCGGGCCCGAGAAGACGATCCGGGACACCGCCCCGAGCAGCAGGACGGCGGCGCTCGACGCGACCACCGCGAAGACGTTGAGGTAGCGTCCGATCAGAAGCCCGGCGAAGGCGAGCAGGCAGATCGTGACCATCGTCACTCCTCGCGGGCAGCCCCGCCGGCCGCACGCATCGCACCCACGACGCGCCTTGTCGCAACAAATAGGCTCCGCCGTCAAACAACATCAGGCGTTGTTGAAGGTTAATTTACCCTGCGTCACGTTCCGTGAAACAATTCTTTCGTAAGATTTTAGCGACTACCTTTCGGCATCCTCGCGTGCGGCGGCCCGTTTGCGCATCCGTCCCGATCGGCTAATCCGTGGCCGAGCCTTCACCCGACAGCGAGCGGACTCGAGCGATGACGATCTCCGACGCGGCCCGGCGCAGCCTCACGGCGATCGTGCTCGCCGCCGGCAAGGGCACCCGGATGCGCTCCGAGACGCCGAAGGTGCTCCATGCCATCGCCGGCCGCTCGATGCTCGGCCACGTGCTCGCCGCCGCGCAGGAGGCCGGTGCAACGCGCATCGCCGTGGTGGTCGAGCCCGGCCGCGCAGACGTCGCCGCCGAGGTCGAGCGGGTGGCACCGGGCGCCAGCACCCATCCCCAGGCCGAGCGCCTCGGCACCGCGCACGCGGTGCTCGCCGCCCGCGCCGCCCTGGAGGAGGCCGCCGACGACGTGATCGTGGCCTTCGGCGACACCCCGCTCATCACCGGCGAGACCCTGGCGCGGCTGCGGGCGCCGCTGGCCGAGGGCGCCGCGGTCGCGGTGCTGGCCTTCGAGGCGGCGGACCCGACGGGCTACGGCCGGGTGCTCACCGACGCCGCCGGCCGCGTCACCGCGATCCGCGAGGAGAAGGACGCGAGCGAGGACGAGCGCCGGGTGCGCCTCGCCAATGCCGGGCTGATGGCGCTCTCCGGCACCCACGCCCTCGCGCTGCTCACGCGGATCGGCAACGACAACGCGGCCGGCGAGTACTACCTGCCCGACGCCGTGGCCCTCGCCGTCGGCGACGAGCTCGGCGTCGCCGTGGTGCGGGTCGAGGAGGCGGAGGCGCAGGGCGTCAACGACCGGGTGCAGCTCTCGGTGGCGGAGGCCGGGATCCAGCGGCGGCTGCGCCGCAGCGCCCAGCTCGGCGGCGTGACCCTCGTGGCGCCGGAGACGGTTTTCCTGAGCTACGACACGGTGTTGGAGCGGGACGTTCTCGTGGAGCCTCACGTGGTGATCGGCCCCCGCGTGCGGGTCGGCGCCGGCTCGGTCATCCACGCCTTCACGCATCTCACCGAGACGCGGCTCGGCGAGGCCGTCAGCATCGGCCCGCACGCGCGCCTGCGGGGCGGGGCGGTGCTGGAGCGGGGCGTCCATCTCGGCAACTTCGTCGAGGTGAAGAACGCCCATCTCAAGGACGGCGCCAAGGCCGCGCATCTCACCTATCTCGGCGACGCCGAAATCGGAGAGGCCGCCAACATCGGCGCCGGCACCATCACCTGCAACTACGACGGCGTCTCCAAGCACCGCACGGTGATCGGACCGGGCGCCTTCATCGGCTCGGACTCGGCCCTCGTCGCGCCGGTGACGATCGGGGCCGGCGCCTACGTGGCGACGGGCTCGGTCGTGACCGAGGACGTGCCCGAGGGCGCGCTCGCCATCGCCCGCTCCCGGCAGTCGAACCGGGAGGGCTGGGCCGAGGCCAAGCGCGCGGCGCTCAGGGCCGCGAAGGCGGACAAAGCCAAGACCTGATGCGGGTTTAGGCGGCCCGGCTCAGGCGCCCTCTCAAGGCCGATGCATCCGACGGTCACGCGAGGCTGGCCCGGACCTGTGCCGTTCCTGTACAGAACCCCCGGCCTGCGGGCAGACAAGGCCCGGTCCGGCATTTGCTCGGCGGCTCCCCGAGACCCAGAGGAACCTTTCATGTGCGGCATCGTGGGCATCGTCGGGCGCGAGGGCGTGGCCGGCCATCTCGTGGAGGCCCTGCGGCGGCTCGAGTACCGGGGCTACGATTCCGCGGGCGTCGCGACGCTGGAGCACGGCCGCCTGGAGCGGCGGCGCGCGGAGGGCAAGCTCGTCAACCTGGAGGCGAAGCTGGCGCAGGCGCCGCTGGCGGGGGCGATCGGCATCGGCCATACCCGCTGGGCCACCCACGGGCGCCCGAACGAGACCAACGCCCACCCCCACGCCACGAAGCGGCTGGCGGTGGTCCATAACGGCATCATCGAGAACTTCCGCGAGCTGAAGGCGGAGCTCGAGGCGGCGGGGGTGCGCTTCGAGAGCCAGACCGACACCGAGGTCGTGGCGCAGCTCGTCAGCCACCTCATGGACGGGGGCCTCGGGCCGGTCGAGGCGGTGGCCGCCGCGCTGCCGCGCCTGCACGGCGCCTTCGCGCTGGGCTTCCTGTTCGCCGGCGGGGAGGACCTGCTGATAGGGGCCCGCCACGGGGCGCCGCTGGCGATCGGCTTCGGCGAGGGGGCGACCTATCTCGGCTCCGACGCGCTGGCGCTCGCCCCCTTCACGAGCGAGCTGACCTACCTGGAGGAGGGCGACTGGGCGATTCTGTCCCGCGCGGGCGCCGAGATCCGGGATGCGGACGGCCGGGCGGTGGAGCGGCCGCGCCAGACCATCGCCACCCAGGCCTACCGGATCGACAAGGGCAACCACCGCCACTTCATGGGCAAGGAGATCCACGAGCAGCCGGAGGTGGTCGGCCGCACGCTCAGCCACTACGTCGACCTCGCCGAGGGCCGGGTGGTGCTGCCCGAGGCGCTGCCCTTCGACTTCGGGAAGCTCAACCGTCTGTATATCACCGCCTGCGGCACGGCCTATTACGCGGGTCTCGTCGCCCGCTACTGGTTCGAGCAGATCGCCCGGCTCCCCGTCGAGATCGACGTGGCCTCGGAGGCCCGCTACCGGGAGGCGCCGCTGGAGCGGGACGGGCTCACCCTCGTCATCTCCCAGTCCGGCGAGACTGCCGACACCCTGGCCTCGCTCCGCTACGCGAAAAGCCAAGGCCAGCACACGCTCTGCGTCGTCAACGTGCCGACCTCGACCATCGCCCGGGAATCCTCCGTGGTGATGCCGACGCTCGCCGGCCCCGAGATCGGGGTCGCCTCGACCAAGGCCTTCGCCTGCCAGCTCACCGTGCTGCTCTGCCTCGCCATCGCCGCCGGGCGCGCACGGGGCACGCTCACGGCGGAGCGCGAGCGGGCGCTGATCGACGCGCTCATCACCGTGCCCGGCCTGATGGCCGAGGCGCTCAAGCAGGAGGGCGAGATCGAGGGGCTCGCCCGCGAGGTCGCCCGCGCCCGCGACGTGCTCTATCTCGGGCGCGGCACCAGCTACCCGATGGCGCTCGAAGGCGCCCTGAAGCTCAAGGAGATCAGCTACATCCACGCGGAAGGCTACGCGGCGGGCGAACTCAAGCACGGGCCGATCGCGCTCATCGACGAGAGCGTGCCGGTGATCGTCATCGCCCCCCATGACGGGGTCTTCGAGAAGACCGTCTCGAACATGCAGGAGGTCGCCGCGCGCGGCGGGCGCATCATCCTGATCGGCGACGCCAAGGGCGCGGCCGAGCACGGGCTCGACACGCTCGCGACGCTGACCATGCCCGATCTCGACGCGACGGTCGCCCCCCTCGTCTACGCCCTGCCGATCCAGCTCATCGCCTACCACACCGCCGTCTTCATGGGGAAAGACGTCGACCAGCCCCGCAACCTCGCCAAGTCCGTCACCGTCGAGTAGGCGCGGCCTCTCGACGCGAACGGGGGAATGATCGATCCGGCCGCTCGCCGGTTGCCCTGGGGAGAGACCCCGAGCGAGAGGCGAGCCGATGCCGGACTTCCCGAGACCCCCGTTCCCCGACCAGCGGCAGCCCATGCCGGGCACGACCGCCGCCATGGACCCGCGGCCCGACCACGGCGAGGACAGCTATCGCGGCTCCGGCCGTCTCGCGGACAAGAAGGCGATCGTCACCGGCGGCGATTCCGGCATCGGCCGAGCGGTGGCGCTGGCCTTCGCCCGCGAGGGCGCCGACGTGCTGATCTCCTACCTCTCCGAGGAGGAGGACGCGCAGGAGACCCGCCGCCTCGTCGAGGAGGCCGGGCGCAAGGCGGTGCTGGTGCCCGGCGACATCAGCGACGCGGGCCACTGCCGGGCCATCGTCGAGCGGGCGGTGGAGGCGTTCGGGCGGGTCGACGTCCTCGTCAACAACGCCGCCCATCAGGCGACCTTCTCGTCGCCCGAGGAGATCAGCGACGCGGAGTGGGAGACGACCTTCGCCGTCAACATCCACGCGATGTTCTACCTGACGAAGGCCGCGCTGCCGCACATGCGCGCGGGGGCCTCGATCATCAACACCACCTCGATCAACGCCGACAGCCCGAGCCCGCAGCTCCTCGCCTACGCGACGACGAAGGGGGCGATCCACAACTTCACCGGCGGCCTCGCGCAGATGCTGGCGGAGCGGGGCATCCGCGTGAACTGCGTCGCCCCCGGCCCGATCTGGACGCCGCTGATCCCGGCGACGATGCCGGCGGAGAAGGTGAAGAGCTTCGGCAGCCAGGTGCCGATGCAGCGCCCCGGCCAGCCCGCCGAGCTCGCTCCGGTCTACGTGATGCTGGCCTCCGACGAGGCGAGCTACGTGACCGGCGCCACCGTGCCGGTGACGGGCGGCAAGCCCTTCATCTGACGGCCCTCTCCAGGACCCGGGATCCCCGCATCCTGTGATCGCAGGATGCGGGGAGGCGCCCTCAGGCCATGGCGTGGCGGCCGCGCCGGGCGGCGACGGCGCCGTCGATCTTGCGGGCGGCCAGCGCGAAGACGGCGGCGAGGGCGAGCATGGCGACGTCGAACCAGACGAAGAGCGGGCTTCCCGAGAAGGGCGGCTGCCACAGCATCACCGCGCTGACGATCGGCACGGCGAGGTAGAGGGCGGCGCAGAGGCCGAAGCCCGAGGCCCAGGCCCGGCGCCGCGCGCGGAAGGCGCAGGCGAGGGCGGTGAGCACCCAGACCCCGAAGAAGGCGCGGATCTCCCAGTCGGCCCGGCCCTCGAGGCCGGCGGGCAGCAGACGGTTGGCCAGGAAGTAGGCCGCGATGCCGGCGGGCATCCCGGCGATGGTGCCGACGTTGAGGATCTCGACGAGGCGCAGTCCGAAGCCCGGCCGCTCGCCGGCGCGCGTCGCCTTATCGTTGGGCAGGCGCGAGACCGTCCAAAGCACGAGGCCGGTGGCGACCATGCCCGTCCCCAGCAGGCCGCACAGGAAGAACAGCACCCGCAGGACCGGCCCGGCGAAGTGCCCCTCGTGCAGGCCGACGAAGACGGTGTAGGTCCGCGCCGCCGGCTGCAGCGCCCCGACGCGGCCGATCTCGGCGCCGCTCACGCCGTCGAAGGCGATCTGCGGGTGCTGGTGGGTCAGGCCGTGGGGCTCCTCGAACACCGCCGTGACGGTGGCGTTGGCATCGCCCGGATTGAGGATCGTCAGCCGCTCCAGGGTCTCGCCCGGCATCGCCTCCAGGGCGCGGGCCACGAGGGGGCCGAGGGGCGTCAGCGGCTCCGGCCGCTTGGCGGGCGGACGCGGGGCGATGATCTGGCCGGTCTCCGCGAAGAAGGTCTGCCGGTCGCCCTTGTAGGCGACGTCGAGCCCCCAGGGCATGTACATCAGGGCGAGGGTGACGAGGCCCGTGTAGGTGATCATGAGGTGGAAGGGCAGGGCGAGCACGCCGGTGACGTTGTGCGCGTCGAGCCAGCTGCGCTGGGCGGCCTTGTCCCGCCGGAAGGTGAAGAGGTCGGCGAAGATGCGCCGGTGCGTGACGATGCCGGAGATCAGCGCCACCAGCATCGCGAAGGCGCAGACGCCCACCACCCAGCGCCCCCAGATCGGCGCCATGTGCAGCTCGAAGTGGAAGCGGTAGAAGAAATCGCCGCCCTTCGTGTCGCGGAGCTTGGCCGGCGCCCCGGTCTCGGGGTCGAGGCTCGCGCGGCCGGGGGTCTCGCCAGGCCGCATCCGCCAGAACACGTCGAGCACCGGCCTGTCGGCGCTCGGCAGGCCGATGAAGGCGTTGCGCGCGCCCGCGGCGTGGGCGGCGAGGTAGGCGCCCCCCACATCCGCCGCCCGGGCAAGCGCCGCGGCATCGAAGACCGCGTGGGGCGCCTGGTCGGGCCGCATCCAGCGGGAGATCGGCTCGCGGTAGTAGCTCGCCGTCCCGGTCACGAAGACGGCGAACAGGATCCAGCCGACGACCAGCCCCGCCCAGCCGTGCAGCCAGGCCATCGATTGGCGGAATCCCTGCTTCATGCGGGCGCTCCCTGTCCGCGATCCCTTACCAGCGGTAGCGCATGGTCGCGTAGACCGTGCGCGGCAGGCCGTAGTAGCACCACGCCTGGAAGACGCAGCTCTGCACGTACCGCTCGTCGAGCAGGTTCTGGACGTTGAGCTGAAGCTGCATACCCTTCAGCGTCGCGTCGAGGTAGCCGAAATCGTAGGAGGCGACCGCGTCGAGGACGTAGTTCGCCGGCACCTGGAAGCTGTTGGCGGCGTCCCCCTGCGATCCGCCGAGATAGCGCACGCCGCCGCCGATTCCGAGCCCGGCGAGGGGACCGGTGAGGAAGCGGTAATCCGCGAACAGCGACACGGTGGTGTCCGGCACCTGGGCCGGGCGCAGCCCGCGCAGGAGCACGGTCTGCCGGGTCGTCTCGTTGACCGTGGTGTTGGTGCCGGCGGAGTTGACGGCATCGATCAGCGAGACGCCGCCGACGAGCGTCAGGCTCTCGCTGAGGTTGGCGCGGGCCTCGAACTCGACGCCCTGCACGCTGACCTCGCCGGTCTGGACCGAGAAGCGGGTGCCGTTGATCGGATCGGGCGAGAGCGCGTTCTGGCGCTTGATGTCGAAGGCGGCCGCGGTGAGCAGGATGTCGGTGCCCGGCGGCTGGTACTTCACGCCGGCCTCGAACTGGCGGCTGGTGATCGGATCGGGCAGGCGGCCGGTGTCGGGGCGGCCGTCGTAGATCAGGCCGGAGACGATCGGCTCGAAGGCCTCCGAGTAGCTGACATACGGCGCGACCCCGCTGTCGAAGAGATAGAGCAGGCTGGCGCGGCCGGTGAAGGCCTCCGCCGGGGCGTCCTGGGTCGAGACGGCACCGGTGGCCAGCGTCCGCGTCGGCCCCGACTGGCGGGCCCAGTCGTAGCGGCCGCCGAGCGTCAGCACGAGGCGGTCGAACTTGATCTGGTCCTGGAAGTAGATGCCGGTCTGCTGGGCGGTGATGTCGGAAAGCGCCGTGAAGGCCGGAAAGGCGATGTTCCGGCCGTAGACCGGGTTCAGCAGGTCCAGGTTCTGGCTGTTCTCGAAGGGCCCGCTCAAGGTCTTGGTGTAGAGCGTGCGGTGGTCGAGCCCCACGAGCACGGTGTGGTCGAAGATCCCGGTGCCGAACTTGGCGACGAGGTTGTTGTCGGTGGTGAAGGCGTCGACCGCGACGTTGGTGCCGCCGACCTGGCGGTTCAGGAAGCGGCCGGCCCAGTTAAAGTTGTTCGCCGAGCTGTCGTAGAGGCTGCGGTAGTCGCCGAGCGTGCGCAGGAAGCGGCCGGTTGAGTGGACCCGCAGGCCTTCGTCGAAGCGGTGGTCGAAGATGTACTGCGCGGAGGCCTGGGTGCGGTCGGAGCGCTCGATGTTCGGGTCGCCGTCGTAGAAGTCCCGCGGCAGGCGGCCGAGGGGGCCGTTGGCGATGCCGAAGTTCGACGGGAACAGAGTGCCCTTGCCCGGCAGCGCGCCGTAGTAGCCCGAATAGGGATCGCGCTGGTAGTTGGCGATGATCGTCAGGCTGGTGTCGAGCGAGGGGCGCCAGGTCAGGCTCGGGTTGATGAAGGCGCGCTCGATCCGGGTGGTGCGCACCGGCCCGTCCGCGTCCCAGCCGCCGGCGATGATGCGGTAGGCGAACTGGTCGGCGCCGGGGCCGCCGCTCGACGGGATCGGGCCGCCGACGTCGACGCCGCCGCGCACGGTGCTGAAGCTGCCGCCCTGCACGAAGATCTCGCCGTGCTGGACGAAGCGGGGCACCTTCGAGACGAGGTTGACGATGCCGCCGGGGCCGGCCTGCCCGTAGAGGATCGAGGACGGGCCCTTGATGATGTCGATGCGCTCGAGCCGGAAGGGGTCGATCGTCGGGAAGGCGTCGCGCCCACCGGGGAGCAGCATGCCGTCGAGATAGATCGGGGCGGAGAAGCCGCGGATGTAGAACTGCTCGAGGCGGGTCGCGCCGGAGGAGCCGCGCTGCTCCGTGGTCACGCTCGGCGTGTAGCGCAGGGCCTGGTTGATGGTGAGCGCGTTCTGGTCCTCGATCTGCTTGCGGCCGACGACCGAGATCGACTGCGCCGTCTCCAGGATCGGGGTGTCGGTCTTGGTGCCGACGCTGCTGCGGCTCGCGACGTAGCCCGGCACCGGTCCCTGCGGCCCGCCGAGCCCGGTCCCGGCGACGGCGTTCGCCGGGCCGGCCGCGCCCTCGACCGCGAGGGTGTCCAGCGTCACCTCTCCGGCCCCCTGGCCGAGCGCCGGAGCGCCGGACCAGGCCAGCACGATGCCCGACAGGATCGTCGAGGACAGCCAGCGGCGGCGGGCCGCGGCGGAGAGGGCGGGGCGGGGATCCAGATCGGGCATGGCGGGTCCGTGGGCGCCCTGCGGGGCGCGTTCTCGCGCCGCCCGACATCCCGCGGGCGGCGGGAGATCACATGCCCGTGAACAGTATCTCCACGCAAGAAATGTGTTTTTTATCTATTCTAAATCGATGTTCAACGGGCCCGTCGATCGAAAGGTCCGTTACGCAGACGTAGAAACCGGTTGATCGGTGAATTCCCGCCACACATGTCTCGTCTCTGTACGGCCCTCGACGTTCCGCACGGGGCCGAGGCCGCCGGCTCGCAGGTCGTCACCGTCCGGATCCCGCCCGCGCCTCCACCTTGTCCTGCTTGACGGCGGCCTCCAGGCGCACGCCCCGGCCCGCCATCAGGATCTCCACCAGGAAGGCGAGGATGGCGGCGACGGTGCAGACCAGGGCGGCGCCGAAGCAGGCGAAGAGCACGGTCGCCGTCGCCGCGTCCCGCAGCGCCCCCACGAACAGCGTCAGCACGGCGACACCGGTCATCACGGCGCCGAGGCAGGCGAGCACCACGGCGATGTCGAGCACCAGGGAGCGCCGGCGCAGATAGGCGAGGCGCCGGGAGAGAAGGGCGGCCTCGTCCCGGTCGCTGCCGGTCAGGCTCGCGGAGAGTGCGTCGACCTTGTCGGCGACCCGGCCGAGACGAGTCGAGAAGACGTTCAAGAGGGTGGCCAGCGCCGACAGCAGGAAGGCCGGGGCGAGCGCGACCTGGATGATGTGGGCGACGCTGTCGAGGGGCGCCGAGCCGAGGGAGGTACCGAACATGCGCCCTCCATAGACCGGACGGGGCCCGGCACCGAAGCGTCTTCGTCCCGCCGGTCCGAGCCGTGCGGGGGTGCCGACCCGGTCTGTCAGGGCGCCGTCGAGCCGATCGGCGAGGTCGGGCAGCTGAGGTGCTGCGGGTTGTCGCTGACGATGCCGGCGTTGCAGCCGGCCTGCACCCCGACGAAGAGCGGCGTGCCGCCGGCGCCCGCCCGGAGATAGCCGATCGGACGGGTCGGGCCGTTCATGTGGCGCGGGTTGGTGCTGACCACCCCGGCATTCACCCGCGGCGCGGTCCCGACATAGAGGGCGCGTCCGCCGGGCGTCGGGGTGGTGGCGCCGATGGGCCGCGTGGCGCAGCCCGCGTAGCGGGGATCGGTGGTGACGACGCTGGCGTTGCAGCCGGCCTGCGTGCCGGCATAGAGCGCCGCGCGCTGGGGCGCCGCGCCAGCCTCCGGATCGGTCTTCGGCACAACCCCGCCGCCGCGGCCCCGGGGATCGTCGCCGGAACGGTCGGGGCCGCGCCCATAGCCGCCCCTGTCCCCGCGGCCGTCATCGTCGCGGCGCTCGTAGCCGCCGGAGCGGCGGTCCGGGCCGCGATCGTCGTACCCGCCGTCGTTGCGGTCGTAGCGGTCGCGGGAGCGGCGCCCGTAGCCCTCGTCCTCCTCGTAGGCGTCGCGCCGGGGCCGGTCGCCGCGATCGTACCCGTACTGGGCGAGCGCGAGGATCGGCTGCGCCAGCAGCAGGGTGGCGAGCGAAGGGAGGAGGAGCCTGCGCATGGTGCGTCCGCCGGTCTTGGAACGGGCCGGGACCATCGCGGGGACAGGGTTAACGAAGCATGACCGGGACCCATGCCTCCCGGCTTGAGCCTGGCCGTTCGAGCGACTACCTGTGCGGTCCCGAAGCCTCGCCTTACGGATTCCCCGCCGCAGGGCACCCTGCCGCGGGCGCGCAGGGTCCGGGCGGGGTCTCGCATGAGAGGGTGTCCGTGACGCCAGTCATCCCGCCGCCGGTTCCGGAGCCGGACGCGACCGCGCCGCGACCGCGGGTGAGCGCCCGGGGGCGGCTGCGCACCTACTTCCTCACCGGCATCATCGTCGCCGGGCCGCTGGCGATCACCATCTACATCACCTGGTGGTTCATCGCGCTCATCGACGGCTGGGTGAAGCCCTGGGTGCCGGCGAGCTACCTGCCGGACCACTACCTGCCGTTCTCGCTGCCCGGCATCGGCCTCGTCATCGCCTTCCTGGCGGTGACGCTGCTCGGCTTCCTCACGGCGAACCTCGTCGGTCGCTCGGTGATCGAGTTCGGCGAGGTGCTGCTCGCCCGGACCCCCGTGATCTCGGGGCTCTACCGGGGCCTGCGGCAGATCTTCGAGACGCTGTTCTCCGCCAACGGCACCTCGTTCCGCACGGTCGGGCTGGTGGAGTTCCCGGTGAAGGGCACCTGGTCGGTGGTGTTCCTCTCGGCGCCGGCCGCGCCCGAGGTGCAGGAGGTGCTGCCGAACGGGAGCGGAGGCGCCGAGGGCGGCGGGCACGAGTATGTCGGCGTCTTTCTGCCCTGCGCGCCGAACCCGACCACGGGGTTCTTCTTCTACCTGCCGCGCTCGGAGATCGTGGAGGTGGCGATCAGCGTCGACGACGCGGCCAAGCTCGTGATGTCGGCGGGCGTCATCCAGCCCGAGGACCATCAGGCTCGCCTGCACGCCATGGCCGGAGCGATGAAGAGCGCCGGCGAGGTCCCTCAGGCCGCCGAGGCACCTTCGAAGCCGGCCCCCGGCCAGCCCTGACGCGGCGGGCGGAGCCCTGCCACGTGCCCCCAGATGCCGGTCAGGTCGGGTCGACCGAGGCGAGAACCGGCTTCAGGGTCGGGGCCGTGGTCTGGACCGCGCTCACCGAGGAGGCGCCGGGGCTCATGAAGCCCGTCGTGGTCTGCGCCGCGAGGAGCAGCGCCAGGGCGAGGCAGAGACCGTTCGCCGCCAGGAACAGGGGCCGGGCGGCCTGCCGCACGGCGAGTGCCACGCCGTCGGTCTCGACGCGCGGCTGAACAGCCGGCTCCGGCCCGTCCGAGATCGGCAGCAGCCAGGCTCCGCCCGTGGCGTCGCTCCAGCCGTCCGAGGAGCCGGGAAGGCGTTGGAATGGTCCGATCATCGGCCTGTCCTCCACATCGTCCGGTGGCCACTGCCTCGAAAAACCCCTTGGGAGGGCTTTTCGTTCAGCGTGCCGTTCATGTTGAGTTAAGGTTCAAATAGGGACGCTTCAAGGCATCATGCCCTCCGCCTGCCCTGCGCACAACCCCGGGCAGGGCGTCCCGCGTGCCGCAGGGCGGCCGCTGTGGGCCTCGCGCCACGCACGTCCCAACGACCCCGGCAGTCCGTCGGCGGATGCCGAGAGCCCGGGACGGCCGCGCGGTCTCCCGCTTCGGACGGGCCCGTCCAGGATGGCGTGTCCCGAACGGGCCCGAGGTCGCGGCGTGCGGACCGACCCCGTCAGCGCGGGCTCGAGACCTCGACGAGGAGGCCGTCGGGAAGCGGGCAGTAGAAGGTCGTCGAGGCGTAGCCGCCGCGGGTGAGGTCCTCGACGGGACCGGGAGTCCAGCCGCCTGCGACGAGCTCGGCATGCTTGGCGCGGACCACGGCCGGCGTCTCGACCAGGAAGCCGACATGGAAGCCGTCCGGGTAGCGCACCGCCGCGTTGCCGGGCCGCATGAGGTTGAGGATGAAGCCGTCGCTGCCGCGCAGCACCGCGAAGTTCGGCCGCGGGGGCGCATCCAGCCGCTCGAAGCCGAAATGGGCGGTGAAGAGGCCGGCGACGCGCGCGACCTCGCGCGTGCCGAGATTGGCGTGATTGAGTTTCATCGATGCGATCCTCGCCCGTCTGTTGCGATCACGGACGTGTGTCGGCGAGGATTCGCTTCCGAGGACCCCGCCGGACACGCGTCGTCCTCGGCCATGACGTCCCGAGGACAGCAACGCTGTCCGGCCGTGGGTCCGTCGCCGAGGCCGAGCCTCGCGCGATGAACAGAACCCCGTCGTGACAGGGCGTGCCGGGCTTACCGATCCGGCCTCTGGTCTTTTTCGGCGCCCGAAGACGTACCCGATTCCGTTTCGGAACGCCACGCTCGAGACGATGCGATGTTCCTGAGCGCGCCTTCACCCGGCCCGGAGCAGACGGATCGCGGCGTCCCGCTCGAACAGGTAGAGCAGGGCGCGCAGGGCCTCGCCCCGCTCGGAGCGCAAGCCGGGATCGCGCTCGACCACGAGGCGGGCGTCGTCGCGGGCGGCCTCCAGGAGGTCGCCGTCGCTCTCGAGCCGCGCCAGGCGGAAGGCCGCCGAGCCGGATTGGCGGGTGCCGAGCACCTCGCCCTCGCCGCGCAGCCTCAGATCCTCCTCGGCGATCCGGAAGCCGTCCTCGGTCTCGCGCATCATCTCGATGCGGGCCTTGGCCACCGCCCCGAGGGGCCCGCGGTAGAGCAGGATGCAGGAGGAATCGCGCGATCCCCGGCCGACCCGGCCCCGGAGCTGGTGGAGCTGGGCGAGGCCGAAGCGCTCGGCGTGCTCGATCACCATGATCGTCGCCTCGGGCACGTCGACGCCGACCTCGACCACCGTGGTCGAGACGAGGATGCGGGTGCGGCCGGTGGCGAAGCTCTCCATGGCCGCGTCCTTCTCCGGCCCGGCGAGGCGCCCGTGGACGAGGCCGACCGCGTCCCCGTAATGCGCCTTGAGATCCTCGAAGCGCTCGGCCGCGGCGGCCAGGTCCGTGAACTCTGATTCGTCGACGAGGGGACAGATCCAGTAGACGCGCTCGCCCCGCTCCATCGCCCGGCCGAGGCCCACCACCACCTCGCCGATGCGCTCGGTCGGCACCGCGAGCGTGCGGATCGGCCGGCGCCCGGCGGGCTTCTCGTCGAGGACGGAGACGTCCATATCGCCGAAGAAGGTCAGCGCCAGGGTGCGGGGGATCGGGGTCGCGGTCATCACCAGCATGTCCACGGCCTCGCCCTTGGCGCCGAGCGCCAGGCGCTGGTGGACACCGAAGCGGTGCTGCTCGTCGACGACGGCGAGGCCGAGGTCGCGGAAGGCGACGCTCTCCTGGAACAGGGCGTGGGTGCCCACCGCCACGTCGATATGGCCGTCCGCGAGGTCGGCGAGGTTCGCCCGGCGCTCGGCGGCCCGGTCGCGGCCGGTGAAGAGGCGCAGGCGCAGCGCCTCCGAGATCGAGGAGAGCCGCTCGAAATGCTGCCGGGCGAGAATCTCGGTCGGCGCCATCAGGGCGGCCTGGCGCCCGGCCTCCACCGCCGAGGCCATGGCGAGCAGCGCCACCGCGGTCTTGCCCGAGCCGACGTCGCCCTGGAGGAGGCGCAGCATCCGCCGGTCGCCTTCCATGTCGGCGCGAATCTCCTTCAGCGACCGCGCCTGCGCGCCGGTGAGCGCGAAGGGCAGGGCGGCCTCGATCCGGCCGGAGAGCGCGCCGTCGCCGGCGTTGCGGCGGCCGGGCTTGCGCCGCTGCCGGGCGCGGGTGAGGGCAAGCGCGAGCTGCGAGGCGAGAAGCTCGTCGTAGGCGAGGCGCCGCCGGGCGGGGCTCGCGGGGGGCGGCGGCGAGAGGGGATCGTCGCCCGCGGGACGGCGGGGGGAGGCCTCCTCCGGCCGGTGCTCGGCCTTCAGCGCCTCGGCGAAGCTCGGGAAGCCGTTCTTGCGCATCCAGGCGGCGTCCTGCCACTCGGGCAGCACCGGCAGACGGTCGAGGGCGGCGAGCGCCAGCTTGCCGATGGCCCGCGAGGTCAGGCCCTCGGTGGCGCCGTAGACCGGCTCGACGGCAGGGAGGTCGGCGAGCCCCTCCGCGTCGGTGATCCGGGAGGGGTGCACCATCTGGCGCTGCCCGTCCCAGAGGTCGATGCGTCCGGAGACGTAGCGATGCGCGCCGAGCGGCAGCATCTTCTCGACGCGCGCCCGCGGCATCCCGAAGAAGACGAGGGTCACGTCGCCGGTCTCGTCCTCCACGAGCACCCGGTGCGGGCGCCGCCCGGCGCCGGGCTGCGGCGGACGGTGGGCGGCGACGGTGACGCCCAGCGTCACCGGCTCGCCCACCGGCGCTTCAGCGATCGAGCCCTGGAGCGCCCGGGAGACGCCCCCCTGCGGCAGGTGGAACAGCAGGTCGAGGACGCGGGCCGGCCGCTCCGGCGTCCCGAGCAGGCGCTCGATGAGGGGGGCGAGCTTCGGCCCGACGCCGGGCAGGCGCCGCGCCTCCGCGAAGAGCGGGTCGAGCAGGCTCGGCCGCAAAGGCGGAGCATGGGGCGGTGCGTTGGGCGCGGCGGCGTCGCGGGGGGCGGGGGGCGGCTCTGTCATCGGGGGGCGCGGGCGTCCGCGGGACGCCGCGGCGGCTCCTTATAGCGCGCCGGCCGCCAAAGGCTCCTTAAACGAAAGCCCCGGGGCGCCGCACACGTCCCGTGATCCGGGGATCACGGGAGCGGAGGAGAGAGGGATCGCAGGATCACGGGACGAAACCGCGGAAATCGTCGCGTCCGCGGACCCGCGCGGCGTTCGGCGGGGTTGCCAGGATCGGCGGGCAGGGCCAGGAACGCCCGCCTGCCGAGCAACGGCGAAACATCCGCGCGGAGCCGACCGCCGGAACGACCAGCACGGAACCCATCCATGTCCGGCACCACGCGCTCCAGCGCCGATCTCGACCCACGGCGGCGCCGCACCCTGTTCCGGGCCTGGCACCGGGGCATCCGTGAGATGGACCTGATCATGGGCCGCTTCGCGGATGCGGAGATCGGCGCGCTCTCGGAGGCCGAGCTCGACGATTTCGAGGCGCTGATCGAGGTGCCCGACCGCGACCTGTTCCGCTGGCTCACCGGCGAGAGCCCCACGCCGGAGAACTACGACACGCAAGTCTGGCGGCGCCTCAAGGCGTTCCACCGCCACGACGCGCCGATCCACGGCTGAGCCTCCCCAACCCACCGACACCGAGCCGATGGCCAAGACCAAAACCGCCCCTGCGCCCGCTCCGAAGCCCTCGCCCAAGCCCCCGGCGGCCCGCTTCGCCCTGCCGAAATCCTCCGCGCTCGCCAAGGCCCTGGAGCTGATCCGGCGCGGCGAGAGCCCGGTGCTCTCGCAGGTGCCGGACGGCTTCGACGCGCTGGTCGCCGCCGACCTCGCCCGCACCCTCGGCGCCGGCTTCGAGGGGCCGGCGGTGCTCGTGCACGTCGCCCGCGATTCCGCCCGCTCCAACGCCTTCCAGGGAGCGCTGCGCTTCGTGGCGCCGGAGCTCGACGTGATGAGCTTTCCCGCCTGGGACTGCCAGCCCTACGACCGGGTCTCGCCGAACACCGGCATCGCCGCGCAGCGCATGACGGCGCTCTCGCGGCTCGTGCGCGGTCGCTCCTCGGAGGAGGCGCCGCGCATTCTCTGCACCACGGTCAATGCCCTCACCCAGCGGGTGCCGCCGCGGGGGCGGATCGCGTCCGAGACCTTCTCGGCGGCGATCGGCAACGTCGTCCCCATGGACCAGATCGTCGCCTGGGCCGAGGCCAACGGTTTCTTGCGCACGGGGACGGTGCGTGACACGGGCGAGTACGCCGTGCGCGGCGGCATCCTCGACCTGTCGCCGCCGGGGCTCCCGAACCCGATCCGCCTCGACTTCTTCGGCGACACCTTGGAGACGATCCGCGCCTTCGACCCCGAGACGCAGAGGACGGTGGGCTCGCTCCGCTCCCTCGACCTCGTGCCGATGAGCGAGGTGCAGCTCACCACCGAGACGATCCGGCGCTTCCGCCAGGGCTACGTCGCGAGTTTCGGCGCCGCCACCCGCGACGACCGCCTCTACGAGACCGTGAGCGAGGGCCGCCGCTACGCCGGGCTCGAGCACTGGATGCCGCTCTTCTACGAGCGCCTCGACACCCTGTTCGACTACGTCTCCGGCGTGCCGATCCTGCTCGACGCCCGCGCCGAGGAGGCGGCGGCCGAGCGCCTGGCGCTGATCGGCGACTACTACGAGGCCCGCCGCGACGCCGCGCCCCAGGCCGGCGTCGCCCCCTACAAGCCCTTATCCCCGGACCGGCTCTACCTCTCCTCGGAAGAGTGGGCCTCGCGCCTCGACGGCGCCGTGAGCGTGCATCTGGAGCCCTTCGAGGCCCCCGAGGGCGGCAGGCGGCCGGTGGTGCCCTGCGGCGGCAAGCCGGGGCGCAGCTTCGCCCCGGAGCGGGCGAACGAGTCGGCCAGCGTGTTCGACGCGGCCGCCGCCCATATCCGCGACCTGCAAGGATCCGGTCATCACGTGATCCTGGGATCCTGGTCCGAGGGCTCGCGGGACCGGCTCTCCGGCGTGCTCGCCGACCACGGCCTCAGGAAGCCCGTCGCCATCACCCGCCTGCCCGACGTCTACGCGCTGAAGCGCGGCAGCGACATCGCCTCCGCCGTCTGGGGCCTGGAGGCGGGCTTCACCGCGGGCGAGCTGGCGGTCGTCTCCGAGGGCGACATCCTCGGCGACCGGCTGGTGCGCCAGAAGCGCAAGATGAAGCGCCCCCAGGACGTGATCTTGGAAGTGCAGGCGCTCCAGCCCGGCGATCTCGTGGTCCATGCCGATCACGGCATCGGCCGCTTCATCGGGCTGAAGACCGTCACCGCGGCGGACGCTCCCCACGACTGCCTGGAGCTGCAATACGCCACCGGCCTGCTGCTGCTGCCGGTGGAGAACATCGAGCTTCTGACCCGCTACGGCTCCGAGGACGCGGAGGTGCCCCTCGACCGGCTCGGCGGCGGCGCCTGGCAGGCGCGCAAGGCGCGCATGAAGAAGCGCATCCTCGAGATGGCCGGCGCGCTGATCAAGGTCGCCGCCGAGCGCTTCCTGAAGCCCGCCCCCCATCTCAAGGCGCCGGAGGGGCTCTACGAGGAGTTCGCAGCCCGCTTCCCCTTCGAGGAGACCGAGGACCAGGCGGGCGCCATCAACGCGGTGCTCGACGACCTCGACGCAGGCCGGCCCATGGACCGGCTCGTCTGCGGCGATGTCGGCTTCGGCAAGACCGAGGTGGCCCTGCGCGCCGCCTTCGCGGCAGCGATCTCGGGCCGTCAGGTCGCGGTGGTGGTGCCGACGACGCTGCTCGCCCGCCAGCACCACCGCACCTTCGCCGAGCGCTTCAAGGGCCTGCCGGTGCGGGTCGCCCAGCTCTCCCGCTTCGTCTCGGCGGGCGAGCAGCGGGAGGTGCGGGCGGGGCTCGCGGACGGCACTGTCGACATCGTCGTCGGCACCCACGCGCTGCTCGCCAAGAACGTGGCCTTCAGGCAGCTCGGCCTCATCATCGTCGACGAGGAGCAGCATTTCGGCGTCACCCACAAGGAGCGGCTGAAGGCGCTTCAAGCCGACGTGCACGTGCTCACGCTCTCCGCGACCCCGATCCCCCGCACCCTCCAGCTCGCCATGACCGGGGTTCGCGAGCTCTCGATCATCGCCACGCCCCCCGTCGACCGGCTCGCGGTGCGCACCTCCGTGACGCCCTTCGACCCGCTGCTGATCCGCGAGGCGCTGCTGCGCGAGCGCTACCGGGGCGGCCAGGCCTTCTACGTGGTGCCGCGCATCGAGGACCTCGACGAGGTCAAGCGCTTCCTCGACCGGGAGATGCCCGAGACCAAGGTGGCCGTCGCCCACGGGCAGATGGCGGCGGGCCAGCTCGAGGACGTGATGACGGCCTTCTACGAGGGCAAGTTCGACGTGCTGCTTTCCACCACCATCGTCGAGTCGGGCCTCGACATCCCCACTGCCAACACGCTCATCGTCCACCGGGCGGACATGTTCGGCCTCGCCCAGCTCTACCAGCTGCGCGGCCGGGTCGGCCGCTCGAAGGCGCGCGCCTATGCGCTCTTCACGACGCCGGCCAACCGCAACCTGACGGTCCAGGCGGAGAAGCGCCTCGGGGTGCTCCAGAGCCTCGACACGCTGGGGGCCGGCTTCCAGCTCGCGAGCCATGACCTCGACATCCGCGGCGCCGGCAACCTCCTCGGCGACGAGCAGTCCGGCCACATCAAGGAGGTCGGCTACGAGCTCTACCAGCAGATGCTGGAGGACGCCGTCACCGCGCTCAAGGCCGGCATCGAGGAGCCCGTGGAGGAGGCCTGGTCCCCGAGCATCGCGCTCGGCGCCCCCGTCACCATCCCCGAGGAGTACGTCGCCGATCTCGGCGTGCGCCTCGGCCTCTACCGGCGCCTCTCGACGCTCCAGGACGACACGGAGATGGAGGCCTTCGGCTCCGAGCTGATCGACCGCTTCGGGCCGCTGCCGCCGGAGGTGGAGCAGTTGCTGCGCATCGTCACGATCAAGCACCTCTGCCGGACCGCCAACATCGCCAAGGTCGAGGCGGGCCCGAAGGGCGTGGTGGTGCATTTCCGCGACCGCAGCTTCGCCAACCCGCAGGGGCTCGTGGCCTACGTTGCGGGACAGGCCTCCTTCGCCAAGGTCCGGCCCGACATGAGCGTCGTCTTCATCCGCGAGCTCGACTCCGTGCCGGAGCGCCTGAAGGTCACGACGGGGCTCCTGCGCGACCTCGTGAAGATCGCGCAGCGCCCGAAGAAAGCGGCTTAAAGGCCTGTCAGATCTGAATGTCCTCGCCCGGACGCATCGTCCGCGGCGAGGAGGGGCGCCTCAGCGGTCGGGCTCGTTGAGCACGTAGGCGCCGGCTTGGCCGTTGAGGCCGAGCCCGCCGAGATCGACGGGGGCGCGGCTCCGGCCGTGATCGTCGACCCGCACCACCGGGATCCCGGCCCGGGCCATCCGCTCGCGCAGGGCCAGCGTGCGGGCCTCGAAGGCGGAGGCCTCCCCGGCGGGCGTGTGCAGGAGGATGGCTGCCGGGCGGGCGATCACCGCGAGGACCTCGTCGGCGGCCTCCAGGGAGACCGTGACGCTGGCGAATCCCCGCTCCGCCAGCTCCGCGGCCAGCGAGTGATCGACGGCACGGACGCCGTCGTCGATGACGAGGACCTGTTGCAGCGCACCCATGAGCTTGAGCGTTACTCCATCGTGACAGCCTCGTGAAGGGGCCGGTGCGACAACTCCGTTCGGCGGCTTCGGTTCGCCGGCACATTTGCACTGCACGGTGAACGCGGCTGGCCGAACGCTGTCTGAACGACGGCGCGAAACGTCGGGCGGGAACAAGGAAGGAGACCGGCAGGTGCCGGTGAAGAATGGGGAAATCGGCGCGGCGATCCCGGCTCGTGGCCGCCATGGGCCGAATCGGGCAATGCCGCGCGGCTGCGCCCGGTCCGGCGGAAGCCGCCGCGCGTGCGCTGCAGGAGGCCCCGGGCGACGCTCTCAGGCGGCCGCCGCGAGCCCGGTCTCGTCGGAGGCCGGACGCCAGACCCGCCAGCCGTCCTCGCCTGCCTCGGCGCCCGTGCCGCGATGCAGCAGGGTGCGGCGGACCGCCTGGCCGTGGAAGGCGAGGCTTCCGTCGGCCTCGCGGCGCAGCGCCAGCAAGCTCTGATGGGCGCGCAGGGGGGCGCCGTCGTCGAGCACCTTCGCGATGTCCTCGGGGCCGCGCGGGCAGGTCAGCACGGCGTCCTCGTCGAAGGCGCAGACGTCGAGGATCATCGGATCGGACTGCACGGCCCGGCCGAGCGCCCCCCAGGCGGTGCGCCGCTCGAGGCGGGCGGGGGCGCGGTGGAGGAAGCTCAGGGAGCGCGGCTCGCCGGGCGCGCGCACGCCGGGACGCAGGCAGGCGGCGAAGCGGCCTTCGAGGAAGCCCGGCGCGACGATGTGGGTCGCCACCGGATGGGTCATGGCGGCGCCGAGATCGGCGCTGCGGAACACCGGCAGGGTCTCCAGGCAGGCGCCGGCCACGAGGGCGGCGGCGAGACCGGTGACGAGGCCGCGCAGGTCGCTCGCCCCGACGAGGCTGAGGATGCGCTCCTCCGGCCCAATCCGGGCGGCGGCGAGATGGGCGACGGCGGCGGCGAGCAGGGCGTCGCCCTGGCGCAGCACCGGCCGGGCGGGATCGGCGGCGGCGAAGGTGACGAGGCCGCCCCCGGTCTCGGCGATGCCGGGCCCCTCGGCGCGGTCGAGGACGAGCTCGTCGAGGTTGAGGACGCCGTCGGGCACCTCGGGGCCGAAGGCGGCGAGGTAGCGCAGGCCGAAGTAGCGGGCCGCGACCCGGCAGAACGCCTCGGCCGGGCGCGCAGAGCCGAGGCGGACCTGGGTCAGCACCGCGGAGACGCCCGCCGCCTGGATGCCGGCCTCGAGCTGCGCCTCGGTCCAGACCAGCGGCAACGGGCAGGGCACGTGGCCGGCGGCCTCGATGGCGAGATGCGCGACGAGGCCCTCGATGGTGGCGGGCAGGAAGAGGCCGATGCGGCTTCCCGGCGCCAGGCGCCAGGCGCGCAGACCCCGGGCGATGCGGGCGGTGATGGCGGCGGCGGTGCCGTAGCTCAGCGTCAACGCCGGCCGGCCGCTCCAGGCGGCCTTGTCGGCGCCGTCGACGAAGGCGATCCGCTCCGGGTGGCGGCGGGCTGTGGCGGCGAGCAGCGCGCACAATCCCGTGCGGCGCAAGGGCAGGGTCGAGGACGATCCGGCGGCGCCGGGACCCGAGGCCGCCCAGAGATGGGGCAGCGGCGGCGGAACCGGCAGGGCCGCCTCCACCGCGTAGGCCGCCGAATGATCAGACGAGCGCGCCGACACCAGGATTCGCCCTCCGCGAAGCCTCAGCCATGAACCATCAAGGTTAACCGGCCGCTAACGGAGGCCCCTCGGAGCCGGGAAGGGCGCCCGGACAGGGCCCTTGCAGGGTCCTTGCGCGTGTGCGCCCGAACGGGCAGAGGGACGCGCGTACGGTTGCGGTGTCATGCCTTCGCCTCATTCGAGGAGAAATCAGGCGCCCCGGCCGTTCGAGCGGGATCGCGGGGGCTCAGGGCCCCGCCGGGCCGCGGTCGCGGCCGCGTCCCGCGCGGACCCCCGTCCGGCTTCGAGGTTCAGTTCCGGCGCGCTCCCGTCACCCGAATCCATCTCCGTCCCGGCGACGCGGGATTCGCGCCCTCCGAGTTCCCGCATCCGTCCCCGAGCGAGGCGGAGCGCGGCCCGCAACGCAGCTCACGGCGCCCGGCTCCGGCCGGCGCTCAACTCCCAGGGGTCACAGACTTGATGCTCCTCGCCAAAAGCCAGACCGCCGCGCGCACCGCCGCCGTCCTCGCGATCGTCGCCCTCACCGGTCCGGCCTTCGCCCAGCAGCCGAAGAAGCCGGCCGCGCCCGCCCCGGCGCCGGCCCCCGCGCAGCAGCAGCCGGCCGCGCCCGCGCCGGGCACGCAGACCCCCGCCGCCCAGACCGGCCCGCAGGTCATCAACGTCAAGTCCGAGCCGAGCCAGGCCGACTGGACCAAGGTCTGCGGCAAGGACCAGGGCAGCGGCACCGACGTCTGCTACACCACCCGCGACTTCGTCTCCGACCAGGGCCAGCCGGTGCTCGCCGCGGCGGTCTACGAGATGAAGAACGCCTCCACCAAGCAGGAGGCCCGCGTCGTGCGCTTCCTGCTGCCGCTCGGCCTGATGCTGGCGCCGGGCATCCGTTTCACCGTCGACGGCCAGCAGGCGACCGCGGGCAAGTTCGCGGTCTGCTTCCCCAACGGCTGCTTCGCCGAGGCCGGCGGCTTCGGCCCCGAGCTGATCGCCGCCTTCAAGAAGGGCACCACCCTCAACGTCTCGGTGCAGAACCAGACCCAGCGCGAGGTCACCTTCGCCGTGCCGCTCGCCGGCTTCGGCAAGGCCTTCGACGGCCCGGCCATGGACCCGAAGGTGCTCGAGGAGCAGCAGAAGAAGCTCCAGGCCGAGCTCGAGAAGCGCTCCGAGGACATGCGCAAGAAGCTCGAGGAGCAGCAGAAGGCCGGCGGCGCCGCCCCCGCCGCGGGCGCTGCTCCGGCCCCGAAGCCCTGATCGGGCGCCGCACCGTCGAAACGCAAAAGGCCGGGCATTGCCCGGCCTTTTCGTTTGCGGTGCGCCGGCGGCGGTCAGTTCGCGTGGCGGTCGCGCATCCGGTAGAGGCCGCTCGCGTCCCGCTCGAACACCTCGGCGATGCCGGCGTGGCGCAGGGCCTCGCCGGAGGTGTCGGGCACGAGGTTCTGCTCGGAGACGTAGGCGACGTACTCGGTCTCGTCGTTCTCGGCGAGCAGGTGGTAGAAGGGCTGGTCCTTGGCCGGCCGCACCTCCTCGGGGATCGCCAGCCACCACTCCTCGGTGTTGTCGAACACCGGGTCGATGTCGAAGACGATGCCGCGGAACGGATAGATCCGGTGCCGCACCACGGCCCCGAGCCCGAACTTCGCGTGTCTGGTCCTCGTCCTGGTCATGGTCCGGAAGATAGTTGCGCGCGCCCGCCCTGTCACGGGCGGCACGCCTGCGTGAACAACGGCGCTCAGTGGCCGGCGGTTCGCGAGAACACGTTCATCACGACGACGCCGGCCACGATGAGCGCCATGCCGAGGCAAGCGGGCAGATCGAGCTTCTGTCCCTGGAACAGCCAGGAGACGAGGGCGATCAGCACGATGCCGACCCCGGACCAGATCGCGTAGGCGATTCCGGTCGGGATCGTGCGGAGCGTCAGGGACAGGCAATAGAAGGCGATCGCGTAGCCGACGACCGTCACGAGGGAGGGCAGGGGCTTCGTGAAGCCGTCCGACAGCTTCATGAAGCTCGTGCCCACGATCTCGCTGACGATCGCGATGCCGAGATAGAGGTAGGCGAGCGACACCTACAGCCCGTAGCTGCGGGCGAGCTCCGGGTCCTTCTCGGCGACGAGCCTGGCCAGATCCACGATGACCTTGGCCTGCTTCCAGGTGGCGTCGTCCTGCATCTTGCCGTCGAGCATCACCGCGCCGGTGCCGTCGGGCATCGCCTCGACGATGCGCGCGGCGAAGGCCACCTCCGCCGGATCGGGAGCGAAGACCCGCTTGGCGATGGCGACTTGGCTCGGGTGGAGCGTCCAGGCGCCGGCGCAGCCCATCAGGAAGGCGTTGCGGAACTGCGCCTCGCAGGCCTCGCCGTCCGAGAAGTCGCCGAAGGGGCCGTAGAAGGCCTTGATGCCGTTGGCCATGCAGGCGTCGACCATCTTCCCGATCGTGTAGTGCCAGAGGTCCTGCTGGGCGCGGGCGCGGGGCGCGTCGCCGGCCGGATCGGCGATCACCACGTAGTCCGGATGGCCGCCGCCGACGCGGGTGGTCTTCATGCCCCGCGACGCGGCGAGGTCGGCGGGGCCGAGGCTCATGCCGTGCATGCGCGGGGAGGCGCAGGCGATGGCGTCGACGTTGGCCACGCCCTCGGCGGTCTCGAGGATGGCGTGGATCAGGATCGGCTTGGCCACACCGTGCCGGGCCTCAAGCTGGGCGAGAAGCTGGTCGACGTAGTGGATGTCCCAGGGGCCCTCGACCTTCGGAACCATCACCACGTCGAGCTTGTCGCCGACCGCGCCCACGATCTCGAAGAGGTCGTCGAGGAGCCAGGGGGAGTTGAGGGCGTTCACGCGGGTCCAGAGGCCGGTGCCGGTGGCGGTAAAGTCCGTCGCCTGCGCCATCTGCACGAAACCCTTGCGGGCGGCCTCCTTGTGGTCGATCGGCACCGCGTCCTCGAGGTTGCCGAGCACGATGTCGACGGTGGGGGCGAGCTCGGGCACGCGGGCGCGGACCTTGTCCACGTGCGGGGGCACGAAGTGGATCATCCGCTCCAGCTTGACCGGCAGCTCCCGGTACGGGGCGGGCGCGCCTGCGGCGAGGGGCTGGAAGAAGCGGCGCGGCAGTTTCATCGGGCTCTCCCGGAGGTCGTTCGCGACGGGTGCGTTCCGGTTGTCCTGTAGCGGCTCGCCGGACCCGCGCAAGGGGACGAAGGGGCAAGACGGAGAGGCCCCGGCCCCGTGCGCTGCCGCACGCCGAGGGACGCGACCGCGATTCCGGCGGGGCCCGCATAGGGAACCACGACGCCGCGACCCGTTTGTTCCGCCGAGGTGGGAGACCCGTGCTCGTCCAGGGGAGTGAGCCATGACCGCAACGCTGAACAGGAGGATCGCGCTGGCCCTGGCCGCGACTCTCGTGGGTCTCGGCGCACCTCAAGGCGCGAGCGCCGGTCCCGCGGCCCGCCGCGAGACCGTCAAGGAAGCGCCCGCGAAGCCCGCCGGCGCCGACGCGCGCAGCTACACGGCCGGCGAGGCGGCGACCGCGGTGCCCCTCGGCCTGCCGGAGGGCCTGCGCATCCCAGCCGACGACCCCGGCGCCTTCCAGGCCCTGATCGACGCGGCCCCCGCCGCCCGCGATCCCTGGCTGCTGGTCTCGGCGGGCGGCGAGAACGGCGCCTTCGGCGCCGGCATCCTCGCCGGCTGGAGCGAGGCCGGCGACCGGCCGGAGTTCGGCGTGATCACCGGAGTCAGCACCGGCGCGCTGATCGCGCCCTTCGCATTCGTCGGGCGCGCGGGCGATGCGCCGCTCCGCGAGGCCTACACCAACATCTCGGCGTCCGATGTTTTCGAGTTCGGCGGCAGCGACGAGGCGCTGACCGACACCTGGCCGCTCAAGCGCCGCATCGACCGGGCGGTGACGCCGGAGCTGCTCAAGGCCATCGCCGCCGAGCACGCCAAGGGCCGGCGCCTCCTCGTGGTGACGACCGACGTCGACACCGAGCGCCCCGTGCTCTGGGACATGGGCGCCATCGCCGCCGTGGGCAGCGAGCGGGCGCTCGCCCTGTTCCGCGCCGTGGTGCTCGCCTCCTCCTCGGTACCCGGCGTGTTCCCGCCGGTGATGCTCGACGCCAAGGCCGCCGACGGCAAGCTCCTCAAGGAGATGCACGCGGACGGCGGCACCACGGGCCAGTTCTACCTCGCTCCGGCGGCGGCGATCCTCGGCGAGGGACGCGTGCGCATCCCGGCATCGCAGATCTACCTGATCGTCAACAACAAGCTCAGCCCGAGCTTCGATGTCGCCCGCCGCTCGACCCTGAGCATCCTCGGGCGCTCCTTCTCGGCGGCGATCAAGGCGCAGACCAGGGCCTCGCTCGCCCTGACGAAGGGCTTCGCGGAGCGCGAGGGCCTGACCCTCTCCGTCGCGCAGATCGACGGCCGCTTCACGAAGGAGACCTCGGCGCCCTTCGACCAGGGCTACATGCGCGCCCTCTTCGCCCATGGCGAGGCGCTGGGCCGAACCGGCACCGCCTTCGGTCCCGGCGAGGCCGTGGGGGTCGCCGCGAGCCCATCCCGCGAGGATGAGATCGCCACCGGCACCGTCCGCACCGCGCCGGCGAAGGGCATCGCGCCCGAGCGCCCGGGCCGCGAGGCGATGCGGCGCTGACGGGATCCCATGATCCCCGGATGCCGTGATCCGGGGACGAGGACGGCTCAGCCGGCCCGCATCAGCTCCGGAGCGCCGAGACGGGGCAGGACGCCCTCGCGCATCACCGCTCGGCGCAGAGGGCCGATCGCGGACAGGGCGACGAGGCCGGCGCCGCGCAACGCGTCGACAGGCAGGAAGTCGGCGAACAGGCTGCGGTTGAGAAGGTCGACGGCGGCGGTGCGCAGGCCGGCATCGAGCCTGCGGCCCCGGGCGAAGCCCGCCAGCGTCTCGCGGCCGCCGGGGTCTCGGCCCTCGCGAAGGGCGTAGGCGAGGGTGTCGCGCAGCGCCGCCGCGTCCCGCAGGCCGAGGTTCAGCCCCTGCGCGCCGATCGGCGGGAAGACGTGGGCGGCCTCGCCGATCAGAACGAGGCGGTTCCCCACGGAGCTTGACACAGACAGGCCCCGCATCGGCACGAGGCCGCGCGGTCCGTCGATCCGCATCCCCCCGAGCATGCCGTGCGCCCGGCGCTCCACCGCCTCGGCGAGATCCGAATCGTCGAGGGCGGCGAGGCGTTCGGCCTCGGGCCGCGCGCAGACCCAGACGAGGCTGGAGCGGTGGCCGCCCGGCAGCGGCACCAGGGTGAAGGGGCCGCCCCGCGTGTGGAACTCCGTCGAGGTGTCCTCGTGCGGGCGGGCATGGGCGAGGAGCGTCGTCACGGCGCCCTGGTCGTAGCTCCACTCGCGCACCCGCAGGCCGGAGGCCGCCCGCAGGGGCGAGCGCGCTCCGTCCGCGCCGACGACGAGACGGGCGGAGAGGCGCCGGCCGTCCTCCAGGGTCAGGACGGCGCCGGTCTCCTCGGGGACCATGCCGACACTGTCGCTCTCGAAGGCAGTGAGGCCCGCCGCGCGGCCGGCGGCCTCCCGGAGGGCGCCGACGAGGCGGGTGCTCTCGACGTTCCAGCCGAAGGCGTCGAGGCCGATCTCGCCCGCGTGGAAGGCGGCGGGCGGCGGCCGGAACAGGCTGCCGGTGTCGTCGACGATGCGCAGGGTCGCCAGCGGCGCGGCGTCGGTCGCGATCGCCGCCCAGGCGCCGAGCGCCCTCAGGAAGCGCACCGACCCGTCGAGGAGGGCGACCGTGCGCCCGTCCGGCACGGGGCCGTGCCGCCCGACGAGCGCCACGCGGGCGCCGGTGCCGGCGAGCGCTAGGGCGCAGGCGAGGCCCGCCGCGCCGGTGCCGACCACGGCGACGTCGAACCGGGCTCCCGTCTCCTCCTCGCTCACCCCGGCCCCTCCATTCTCGCGACGGGCGGGAGAATAGGGCGGCGGGGACCGAAACGCACGGGCGTCGCATGCCCGCACCTCGCCGGCATCTTGGCCGGCATCCTCCGGCGGCGCACATCCGCGCCCCATTGCTCTGGAGCGCCGCAGCCTTATCTCGGCGCCGAGGCCGGGCGGCAGAGAGCCCGGCGTCCCGTGATCCTCGGATCACGGGACGCGCCTGCGACGCGAGAGGACACCACGATGCCCAAGGCGATCCGGATCCGGGAGTATGGCGGCCCCGAGGTCATGACCTACGAGGACGTGCCGCTCGCCGAGCCCGGTCCGGGGCAGATCCGGGTCCGCCAGCGGGCGGTCGGCGTCAACTTCATCGACATCTACTTCCGCTCCGGCGCCTACAAGGCCGCGTCGCTGCCCTTCACGCCCGGCAAGGAGGGCGCCGGCGAGGTCACGGCGGTGGGCGAGGGGGTCAGCGGCTTCAAGGTCGGCGACCGGGTCGCCTACGGCTCGGGCGAGGGCACCTACGCCGAGGAGCCGGTGATTGCGGCCGCCGCCGCCGTCCACGTGCCGGAGGGCATCGACGACGCCACCGCCGCGGCGATGATGCTGAAAGGCCTGACCGCCGAGTACCTGCTCCACCGGGTCTACCGGGTGAAGGCCGGCGACACGATCCTGTTCCACGCCGCCGCCGGCGGCGTCGGGCTCATCGCCTGCCAGTGGGCAAAGCATCTCGGTGCCCGGGTGATCGGCACCGTAGGATCGCAGGAGAAGGCGGAGATCGCCCGCGCGCACGGTTGCGACCACGTGATCCTCTACCGCGAGGACGACGTCGCCCGGCGGGTCCGCGAGCTGACCGACGGCAAGGGCGTGCCGGTGGTCTATGACGGCGTCGGCAAGGCGACCTTCCTGCCCTCCCTCGATTCGCTGTCGCCGCTCGGCACCTTCGTGAGCTTCGGCTCGGCCTCGGGGGCGATCGAGGCCTTCGACATCGGGCTGCTGGCGCAGAAGGGCTCGCTCTACGCGATCCGGCCGACGCTCTTCACCTTCACGAGCAACCGCGCCACGCTCGACGCCATGGCCGAGAACCTGTTAGGCGCCGTGGCGAGCGGGGCCGTGAAGATCCCCGTCCACGCCCGCTACCCCCTGTCGGAGGCGCAGGCCGTCCACCGCGACCTCGCCGGGCGCCAGACCACCGGCGCCACGGTCATGATCCCCTGATCCTCCGCTCCGGTGATCCCGTGACGCGGCTCAGGGACGGTGACGCCCTGCTGGCGGTCGACGTGCAGGTGGATTTCCTGCCCGGCGGCCGCCTGCCGGTGCCGGACGGCGACGCGGTGGTCGGCCCGGTCAACCGGCTGATGGCGGGCTTCCCGCAGGTGGTGCTGACCCAGGACTGGCACCCGGCGGATCATGCGTCCTTCGCCTCCCAGCATCCCGGCCGGGCGCCTTTCGAGACGGTGGAGCTCGGCTACGGACCCCAGGTGCTGTGGCCGGACCACTGCGTCCAGAGTTCCCCCGGAGCCGGCTTCGCGCCGGGCCTCGACACCGCACGCGCCGGGCTCGTGCTGCGCAAGGGCACGAACCGGGAGGTCGACAGCTACTCGGCCTTCCTCGAAGCCGACCGGCGCACCCGCACGGGGCTCGCCGGATGTCTCCGCGAGCGCAGGGTGCGACGGCTGTTCCTGTGCGGGCTGGCCACCGATTTCTGCGTCGTCTGGAGCGCCCTCGACGCGGTGGCGGAGGGTTTCGAGGTCGTCGTGGTCACCGACGCCGTGAGGGGCATCGACCTCGACGGATCGGTCGAGGCCGCCCTCGCACGGATGCGGGAGGCGGGCATCGCCCTCACGGAGAGCGGCGCGATCCTCCGATCAGGGGATCACACGGCGATGCCGTAGAGGTCGTGAGCCTCGGCGCGCTCGATCTTCACGGTGACGATGTCGCCCGGCCGCACGGGGCGGCGGGAGGCGACGTGGACGGTGCCGTCGATCTCCGGGGCGTCGGCCTTGGAGCGGCCCCGGGCCACGGTCGGGCCGGCCTCGTCGATGATGACGGAGAGGCGCCGGCCCACCTTCGCCCGCTGCAGCCGCAGGGAGATCGCCGCCTGCGCCTCCATGAAGCGGCGCTTGCGCTCGGCCTTGACCTCCGGCGGGATCAAAGCGCCGAGATCGTTGGCGACGGCACCCCGCACCGGCTCGTACTCGAAGCAGCCGACCCGATCGAGCTTGGCCTCATTGATCCAGGCCAGCAGCTCCTCGAACTCCGCCTCGGTCTCGCCGGGGAAGCCGACGATGAAGGTCGAGCGCAGGGCGAGGTCCGGGCAGATCTCCCGCCAGCGGCGAATGCGGTCGAGCTGGCGCTCCTGGTTGCCGGGCCGTCGCATCCGCTTGAGCACGCTGGGAGAAGCGTGCTGAAGCGGCATGTCGAGGTAGGGGAGCACTTTCCCCTCGGCCATCAGCGGGATGACCTCGTCGACATGGGGGTAGGGGTAGACGTAGTGCAGCCGCACCCAGGCCCCGAGCTGCCCCAGCTCACCGGCGAGGTCGCTGAAGCGGGCGCGCACCTCCCGGTCCCGCCAGGGGCTCGCCGCGTAGCGAGTGTCGAGGCCGTAGGCGCTGGTGTCCTGCGAGACGACGAGCAGCTCCTTGACGCCGGCACCCACGAGCTTCTCGGCCTCGCGCAGCACGTCGCCCGCCGGGCGGCTGACGAGGTCGCCCCGGAGCGCGGGGATGATGCAGAACGTGCAGCGGTTGTGGCAGCCCTCGGAGATCTTGAGATACGCGTAGTGGCGCGGCGTCAGCTTCACGCCCTGCGGCGGGATCAGGTCGAGGAACGGGTCGTGGGCCGGCGGCACCGCCTCGTGGACCGCCGCCACCACCGACTCGTAGGCCTGGGGGCCGGTGACGGCGAGAAGGTTCGGATACTTCTCGCGGATCTCCTCGGGCTGCGCGCCCATGCAGCCGGTGACGATGACCCGGCCGTTCTCGGCCATGGCCTCGCCGATGGCCTGAAGCGACTCGGCCTTGGCGGAATCGAGGAAGCCGCAGGTGTTGACGATGACCACGTCCGCCCCGTCGTGGCGGCGGGACATCTCGTAGCCCTCGGCCCTCAGATGCGTGAGGATGCGCTCGGAATCGACCAGCGCCTTCGGGCAGCCCAGCGACACGAAGGAGATGCGCGGGGCGCTCGCCTTCGAGGGTGCGTGAAGGGGTGTGGGAAGCGTCATGGTCGGCTCGCGGCCGGACCCCGGCGGCCTTGCCGGAAAGGCTCAGGCGGCGCGGGGGCGCGGCGAAGGCGTGTGCGTCGAGGGATTCGGCCGTCTCTATAGCGCCATCGGCCCGGCGAGGCGAGGGCAGGGGGCCCATGCCCGATCCGCGAGATTTCGGAGCAGCTTGCGGCCGAGGGCGGCAGCGATGCACGAGCGTGAGCGCGATGGACCCCGCCGGTGGGACCGCTTGCGGCATTGCCTGTGCGAGGCGCCCCGTGCGAGGGCACGGGCGGCCGCCCGCGCTCCGGCGCCGGCCCTGCTCGGCGCGTGACCCGGTGGGGTGAGGGGACGGAGAGAGACCGCGAAGCCTGAAGCGATGATCCGGACCCGCGACATCCCCTCCCTCGACGCGATCGAGGCGGCCGCGCGCCTCGCGGGGCTGCCCGGCCTCGCCTTCCTCGACAGCGCCATGCATCACGAGATCCTCGGGCGGGTCTCGATCCTGGCGGCCGATCCCTTCGCCCGCTTCCGCTGCCGGGCGGGCGCCCCGGCCCTCGACGGCGCTCCCGTCGCAGGCACGCCACTGGAAGCGTTGCGCGCCTGCCTGGCGCCCTACCGGGGGCTCGCGGACGGCTTTCCCGGCGGGGCCATCGGCTACCTCGCCTACGATCTCGGGCAGTCCCTGGAGCGGCTCGACCCGCCCGCCCGCCGGGCCGGGCTCACCGACGACGTTGCCTTCAACCTCTACGACACGGTGCTCGCCATCGACCACGACAGCGGCGCCTGCCGGCTGGTGGCCTGCGGCCTGCCGGAGCGGGAGGAGGCGGCCCGCATCGCCCGCGCCGAGGCGCGGCTCGACCGGTTCGAGGCTCTGCTCGCGACGCCGGCGGAGAGCCGGACGGCGCCCGTCCCGACGCTCGCGTGGCGCTCGAACTTCACCCCGCAAGAATATGAGAACGCTGTCGAAAAGGTCCGCGACTGTATCCGCGCCGGCGACATCTACCAAGCCAACATCGCCCAGCGTTTCGAGGCCGACCTGCCGCCGGGCTTCGACGGGTTCGTGCTCTACCGGCGCCTGCGGGAGACGAACCCGGCGACCTTCGGCGCCTACCTCGCCTTCGAGGGGCTGACCGTCGCCTCGAGCTCGCCGGAGCGCTTCCTGAAGCTCGCCGGCCGGGAGGTCGAGACGCGCCCGATCAAGGGCACCGTGCGCCGGGTGGAGGACCCGGCGGCCGACGCGAGGCTCGCCACCGCCCTCCAGGCCGACCCGAAGGAGCGGGCCGAGAACATCATGATCGTCGACCTCCTGCGCAACGATCTCTCGCGGATCTGCGCGCCGGGCACGGTGGCGGTGCCGGTGCTGTGCGGGCTGGAAAGCTACGCCTCGGTCCACCATCTCGTCTCGGTCGTCACCGGCCGGCTGCGCGAGGGGCTCGACGCGATCGACCTGATCGCCGCCACCTTCCCCGGCGGCTCCATCACCGGCGCGCCGAAGATCAGGGCCATGGACATCATCACCGAGATCGAGGGCGACGCCCGCGAGCTCTATTGCGGGGCGATCGGCCGGCTCGGCTTCGACGGCAGCCTCGACACCTCCATCGCCATCCGCACCGTGTTCATGGATGCGCACCGGGCCGTGCTCCAGGCCGGCGGCGGCATCACCCTGCTCTCGGACCCGGCCCGCGAGTACGAGGAGACCCTGACCAAGGCCGCCCGCGTCTTCGCCGCCTTCGAGCCGAGCGATGAGAGGTCGGCATGATCCTCGTCGTCGACAACTACGATTCCTTCGTCTTCAACGTGGTGCGCTACCTCAAGGAGCTCGGCGAGACGGTCCGCGTCGCCCGCAACGACGCCATCGACGTCGCCGGCATCCGCGCGCTGGCGCCGGATGCCCTGGTGCTCTCGCCGGGCCCCTGCACGCCGGCCGAGGCCGGGGTGAGCCTGCCGGCCATCGAGGCGCTCTCCGGCCGAGTGCCGATCCTCGGCGTCTGCCTCGGCCATCAGGCGATCGGCGCGGCCTTCGGCGGCGAGGTCCTGCGGGCCCGCGAGCCGCTCCACGGCCAGGCGACCCCGATCACCCATGCCGGCGCGCGCCTCTTCCGGGACCTGCCGAGCCCGATGCAGGTCGGGCGCTACCACTCGCTCATCGTTGCCGAGCGGCCGGGCATGGGGGAGCATCTCACGGTCGACGCCGTCTCGGGGGAGGGCGAGGTGATGGCCCTGTCCCACCGCGAGCATCCGACCTACGGCATCCAGTTCCACCCGGAATCGGTGCTGACCGAGCACGGCCATGCCTTGTTCGGCAATTTCCTGGAGTTGGCCCGCGCCTGGCGGAACGGGCAAGGGGAAAGCGCGTCGCCGAGAGGAGCCGATGCTCTGGCTTGACGGGCGACTCCACGAGGGCCCGCACGCCCCCTTCGACCTGACCGATCGGGGCCTCACCCTCGGCGACGGCGTCTTCGACACGGCCCTGGCCCTGAACGGCCGGATCGTCTTCGAGGCCGAGCACCGCGACCGGCTCGCCGCGGCGGCGGCCGCGCTCGGCATCCCCGTCGCCCCCGAGGCGATCGGGGAGGCGATGCGGGCGCTCGCCGCCACGGGGGGACGCCTCGCGATCCGCACCACCCTGACCCGGGGCTCGGGGCCGCGGGGCCTGAAGCCGCCGGCCGATCCGGAGCCGCGCCTGTTCGCGGTTGCCGCGCCCGCTCCCTCCGGCAGCACCTTCCGGCCCTTGAGCCTGTGGCCCGCGGGAATTGCCCGCAACGACACCTCCCCCGCCGCGCGGCTGAAGACGCTCGGCTATCTCGACGCGGTGCTGAGCGCGCGGGAGGCCGCCGCGAACGGCTGCGACGAGGCCCTGTTCCGCAACACACGGGGGCGGATCGCCTGCGCGGGCACCGGCAACCTTTTCGCCCTGATCGACGGGCGCCTCGTCACGCCGCCTGTCTCCGAAGGCGTCCTGCCCGGCATCGTCCGCGGGCGCCTCCTCGCGCTCGCCACGGCCTGCGGCCTCGCGGCCATCGAGGAGCCGCTGACGGCGGAGCGCTTTGCCCGGGCCGAGGCCGTCTACCTCACGAACTCCCTGCGGCTGCTCGCTCCTGTCGAGGCGATCGGCGGCCGCGCCGTTGCGAGCGCCGCCCACCCCGCGACCAAGACCCTGCGCGCCGTGCTGACTGCGGCCGTGGCCGAGAGCTGCAGCGTGCCTCCCGAGGCCGTCGCCTGAGGCAGGAGCGTCCCATGATCCCCGGATCGGGGGACGCCGCGCCGCCGACGGGGCAGGGGCGACGGCTGCGGCTCGTCCTCCTGGTGCTGCTGACCGGGCTCTACGCCGGCATCGGCGCCGTCCACCTCCTCGCGCCGGAGCGGCTGCTGCCGATCGTCCCGCCCTGGGTGCCCTCGCCCCGCCTCGTCGTCCTGGCGACGGGCGGGTGCGAGGCCCTCGGGGCCGTCGCGCTGTGGCTGCCGCGCCTGCGCCGCCCGGCCGCCGCGCTGCTCGCCCTCTATGCCGTCTGCGTGTTCCCGGCGAACCTGCATCACGCGTGGCAGGGCATCCACGTCGAGGGTCTTCCGGATTCGTGGTGGTACCACGGCCCGCGCCTCGCCTTTCAGCCCGTGCTGGTCTGGGCCGCCCTGTTCGCCGGCGGGATCATCGACTGGCCCTTCCGGGCGAGCGAAGGCCGGTGAGGCCGCAGCGACGGAGCCGCCGGCTCATCGATCGTCATGCTCGAGAACGGGCACCCTCACCACAAGCTATATCGCGGGGCCGCACTGATCGGCACTGATCGGCCCGTTGTCGCGGGCAGGCCTGTGATCTGCTAGGATGCCGGCATGTCGAAGAGCCGCGTCCCGAACCCCAAGGATCCCGCCGGCCCTCCCCCCGAGCGCGCCGACGTGGAGCGCGCCATCGAGAGCGTGCTTGAGCGTCTGCGTCCGAAGGGCCGACGCGCGCCCCGCTCCGGCAAGGGCGACGGGCTGGAGAGCGGCAAGTCCGCGGCGCCTCGCCTGAGCCTCGTCTCCGACCGGGACGTGGAGGGGCGCTGAGGCGGCCCCGGCCGAAGCCTCCGCCGATGACGGAGCACGCAGGATCAGGCGGCGTCGAGACGAATCGGCAGCGGACTCGAAACCCCGGAAACGGGCCCGCTGACCGACTGGGGCAGGGCGCACGCGGCCCGGCGCGAGAATCCACGGAACCGGCCGGCTTCCACCGCAGCGGGCGGACGGCTCACCCCTTCACCTCCTCCCGCTTCACCGCGGCCCAGGCTTCCTCCATGGCGGCGAGATCGAACGCGCGCAGCGGGCGGCCCTGCCCTTGGAGGCGCCGGCCCATCGCCTCGAAGCGGCGCTCGAACTTCGCGTTGCCGGCCCGCAGCGCCGTCTCGGGATCGACGCCGGCATGGCGGGCGAGGTTGGCGACGGCGAACAGTAAATCGCCGATCTCTTCCGCGACGGCCGCCGTGCTCCCGCTCAGCAGGGCCTCGGCAACCTCGTCGGCCTCCTCGTGGACCTTAGCGACGACGGAAGCGGCATCCGGCCAGTCGAAGCCGTAGGCGGCCGCGCGCGATGAGATCTTGCCGGCCCGGCTGAGAGCGGGAAGCGCCAGGGCAACCCCGTCGAGAAGCGGCGCGGCCGCAGAAGTGCGGTGCTCCCGTTCCCGAGCCTTGGCATCCTCCCAGGCAGCCGCGATGTCTTGTGGGTCGGCCCTCCGGCCATCCTCCGGCAGGAACGCCCCCGTCGCGTCGAAGACGTGCGGATGCCGCCGGATCAGCTTGGCGACGATGGCGGCGACCACGTCCTCGAACCGGAAGGCGCCGGCCTCTTCTGCGATCCGCGCGTGGAACACGACCTGAAGCAGGAGATCGCCGAGCTCATCGCGAAGCTCCTGCAGCTCGCCGCGATCGACGGCGTCGGCGACCTCGTAGGCCTCCTCGATCGTGTAGGGGACGATGCTCGCGAAGGTCTGAGCCACGTCCCAGGGACAGCCGCGTACGGGATCACGCAGACGAGCCATGATGGTGAGCAGCGTGTCGATAGACTGCGGCATCGTTCGATCCCGTTTCGTGCCTTCGTTGATTTCTCTCAACAGGAGCCTTCCGAAGCTGCAAGCCTGTTTGTATTCCCTTCATAATTTGAGGGAATGCTGTGGCGATCTGTTCGGAATACTCTGTGAAAAAGATCGTCCGGTAGTCCGAACGCGGGGCACTCATCCTTTGGAATATCGGTCTTTGGGAATCTCAGAAGAGAGTCTCAGAGTCTTATAGGAGCGTGTAGATACCCTTTTCACGTCCATGAGTTAGGCCTCTTTCTGATATGCGACTCTGCGCAGTTCGGCATAGGAGTCTGCGTGCGCAAGCATGCGGGTCTGCGTGCCAATAGATCGTTTGGGCACGGGATTCTGCGTGATGTTCGCCCGCATTCTGCCCTTTGTAGAGGGAATGCCGGTGATGATCGGGGACAAGCCGAAACCGCTCCCCGCATGGAACTCTGCGTGGCGAAAGACATCGGCATCTTGGTGCTCCATCTGCCGTCGCGGCGGCACCGGACCGAGATTTTCTCTCCGACCACGGGACGAGGCCCGACGGATCGAGAAGGCCGCTCGACGGCTATCCGATGAGATCGGCTCGAACTGGGCGGCTGACCACCGAGGCTTCCAGTCTTCACGGCACCTCGATAGCGGTCCTTCGGAGGCAACGCTCCGGGTGAGCCGAAGCCGCCGAAGGCGTCACCGGTGCGCGCCGACCGCTGTGGCGACCCCCGTTCCGACCGCCGATCCGCGGCATTCCCGATCGCTGCGGGGCCACCAGCGCGCCGAAGACCGACACCATCTGTGGCGGCGACTCCCCCGGTAATCGCGCCCTCCGATAAGGGCGCGAGGTCGCGGCGGGCCGGGAGAGCGGGGATTCTCTGGACAAGCGAGGCGGCGGCAGGCGCGTGGCGGGCCGAATCGTGGCAGGACGATATCATGCCGGCCGTGCCTCAGCCTCACCCGTTCCGGGCCGCCGGATCTCCGCCCGACGACCGTGAAGAGGGAACGGCCGACGCCGCCTCCGTCGCCGCCTCCATGGGCCTTAACGAGACGATGGGCCTCGAGGAAAAGCTGCGCGCGATCCGCGACCCGGATCTGCTGGCCGAGATCGAGGCCGCCCGCGGCGGTTTCCTGTTCGCGCCGATCGTCGAGCATATCCTCTATCGCCAGCGGGAGCGGGACCGGGCTGTGGAAGCGGCCGGCGCCGCCGCCACCGCGCGGGCCGGCATGGCCCGCGACCGCCGCCGCCGGGAGGCCGTGCGCGAAGTCATCGAGAACCAGCCGACCTCGCCCGACACCATCCAGCACATCCACTCGGTGCTGGCGCTCTGCGGCCTGCCCTATCGCGACCCCGGCGCCGCCCGCGAGTTCACCCGGGAGTACGGCCGCACCTCGCTCACGGTGCTGGCCGGGCGCTTGAAGAGCCCCGTGACCGGGGAGATGGAGGCGCAGGGCCTGCCCTACGGCCCGAAGGCGCGCCTGGTGCTGCTGCACCTCTGCACCGAGGCCGTGCGCCAGCGCAGCCCCGAGATCGAGGTGGCCAGAAGCCTCTCCGGCTTCATGCGGGAGATGGGCTTTGCCGTGACGGGGGGCGAGCGCGGCACCATCCGCCAGTTCAAGGAGCAGCTCAACCGGCTCGCCGCCTGCACCATGCAGATCGGCCTCTGGGACGGGGCGGACACGGCGAGCACCCTGAACGTGCCGCCCTTCCGCCGGCTCGACCTCTGGAAGGAGGGCCCGGACGGGAGCGCGCGGGCCCGCACGGTGCGCTTCCACCAGGATTTCTACGACAACCTCGTCCAGCACGCCCTGCCCGTCGACATGCGGGCCGCGCGCGCCTTCTCCGGCTCGGCGCGCAAGCTCGACCTGCTGTTCTGGGTCGGCTACCGCCTGCGCTCCCTGCAGCGGCCCCTGCGGCTGACCTGGACGAACCTCCACGGCCAGTTCGGCGGCGACAACGCCAACCCCCGCAGCTTCCGCCAGGCCTTCAAGGCCGACGTCACGCACCTGCGCGAGGTCTTTCCGAAGCTGCCGGTGACGCTCGACGACACCGGCATGACCCTCGACCCGGCCGGGCCGGGCGCCCTCCTCGTGCCGCCGAAGCCCGTTGGAATGAAGGGAATAAAAAAGGCTGGTTCGTAAGATCGGCCTTTTTCATTCCCTTCGGGCTCGAATTGAATTCCCTCATGGAATAATCAGAAGGCCCTTCCGGAAAACAGGAATATACCGTATGCGGAAGACGTCCATTCCCTGAGTTCCTTGCGATGCTGCCTTCCGAGCAAGAGATCGCCGAGCGCCTCGAAACGCTGCGCCGGCGGCGGGACGCCATCGAGCGTGAGATCGGCGAGCTCGTGCTCTACCGCGACCTCGGCCGGCGCCTCGCCGCGGCCGGCGAGGCGCACGGCGCAGCCGGACCGGATGGTCCTTCGCGCGAGGCGGCGGAAACGGCCGAGGCTGCCTCTGGACCGCGTGCCGGCCTGGGAGCCGGATCGTTCCCCGCCCACGGCACCGGTCGATCCGGCGACCCGCCGGCCGCCCATGCGCGGCCGGAGACGGAGACCGGTCCGGCCGTCGACCGGGGCGCCTTCGACCGCCGGGATGACCGGTCCGGCCCTCCTGCGTCTCCGGAAAGGACGCCCGGATCGACGAGCCTCACCGCCGGTTCCGGCCCGGGGGAGATCGCCTCCGGGGATGCCGCGCGCCAGGAGATTGGGCCGGGCCGGGCGCCGGTCCCGGCGGTCGCCTTCGACGAGGATCCGGTCGCGGCCCGCCGCTACGGGCGCGCCCTGATCGAGGCGGTGCTCGACAGCCTGCGCCGGGCCGGGCGGCCGATGCATGCCGGCGAGATCCTAGAACACGTCGTCGCCCGCGGCTTCACGGTGCCGGGCCGCGACCCCGTGGCGGCCCTCAACACCCGGTTGTGGAAGCGTTCCGGTGCCGGCGGCCCCCTGCGCCGCCTCGGGGACGCCGTCTACGCGCTGGCCGAGGGCGAGGCCTGAGGCGAGGTCCTCCCGCGGCTAGGCGGCGACGGATGCGCTCTCGTCACGGCGAGCCCGATGGCGGGATCGGCCGCTTCCGGCGGGACGTGCCGTCGAGTCTCGGAAGGTTCAGTGGGGCCGCCGCGGTCCACGAGGGCATCGACGCTCTCGACGATGGTCGCCGCCCCGGTCTTCGGGGCCGCCCCGATCTCCGATGTGTGATGGCCCCGCCGCTGCCGGAGCGGCCCGCTTTCGGGCGCGAGGGGAACGCCGCCGTAGGGCGATCGGAACGCCCGGCCCCACGCCATCATGTGCGGATCACGCGCTCGGGGCCCCGCGCAGGCCGCTGCGAGCACGACCCGCCTCTCCCGAGAGGCGTGGCTTGCCCATGGAATCCGGGCCAGGGGGGTATCGGAGAGGACGGATCCGCGCTCAGGTTCGGCGGTCTCCGTCCCGAGTCCGCCGTCACGCCGCCGCTCGCGGCCGCGGGCCGTCACGGCCCGGCCGGAAGGCAGCCGTCGATGGTGCGCCAGGCCCGCTGCGGGCTCCGGTCCTCGCCAAGGAAGGCGGGTTCCGTCCGGATGATCACCTCGGCGCCGCGCCCCGCCCGGCGGATGTCCATGTCGAGCCAGGGAGCCGGGGCGGGGCCGAACAGGCCCGTGTCGCGGGCGGTGATGCGGATGGCGGCGGCGCGGGGATCGCTCATCCGCACCGCACCCGGATGGGCCCGGTCGAGCGTGGCGAAGGCGCAGGCGGCGAGCCGCGCCGGGTCGACGGCGGCCCGGCGGACGAAGGGCTCGGCGGTTGCCGGCGCGGCGCCGAGCAGGAGGAGGGCGGCCGCGAGCGGCGGCGTGCGGCGATCCAGGGAGCGCGTGGGCGTCCGGAGCGGAGCCGGGCGGGCCGGGCTCACAGCGCCCGGGCCCGCTCGCGCAGGAGGTACTTCTGCACCTTGCCGGTCGAGGTCTTGGGCAATTCGCCGAACACGATGTGGCGGGGCAGCTTGTAGCCGGCGAGCCGCTCCCGGCACCAGGCGGTGAGCACGTCCGGCTCGACCTCGGCGCCAGGCTTCAGCTCCACGAAGGCGCACGGCGTCTCGCCCCAGCGCTCGTCGGGCTTGGCCACCACCGCGGCGGCGGCGACGGCCGGGTGCTTGAACAGCGCGTCCTCGACCTCGATCGAGGAGATGTTCTCGCCGCCGGAGATGATGATGTCCTTCGAGCGGTCCTTGAGCTGCACGTAGCCGTCCGCGTGCTTCACCCCGAGATCGCCGGAGCGGAACCAGCCGCCCCTGAAGGCGGCCTGCGTCGCCTTCGGGTTCTTGAGGTAGCCGCGCATCACCACGTTGCCGCGAAACATCGCCTCGCCCATGGTGGCGCCGTCGGCGGGCACGCTCTCCCCGGTCTCGGGATCGCGCACGTCGAAGCCCTCGAGCACCGTGTAGCGCACGCCCTGGCGGGCCTTCTTCGCGGTGCGCTGGTCGGGCGGGAGCGCGTCCCACTCCTCGTGCCAGGCGTTGACGACCGCCGGGCCGTAGGTCTCCGTGAGACCGTAGAGATGGGTGACGGCAAAGCCCACCTCGCCCATGCCGGCGAGCACCGCCTCCGGCGGCGGGGCGGCGGCGGTGAAGAACGCGACGCGCCGGGGCAGGGGGCGCCGCTCCTCTTCCGGCGCGTTGATGAGGAGCGACATCACGATCGGCGCCCCGCAGAGATGCGTCACGCGATGCTCACTGAGCGCCGCATACATGGCCGGCGCCCTGACCTGCCGCAGGCAGACATGGGTGCCCGCCGCCACCGACAGGGACCAGGTGAAGCACCAGCCGTTGCAGTGGAACATCGGCAAGGTCCAGAGATAGACCGGGTGGTGGCCCATGGCTCCCGTCACCACGTTGCCGAGCGCCAGCAGCGCCGCGCCGCGGTGGTGGTAGACGACGCCCTTCGGGTCGCCGGTGGTGCCCGAGGTGTAGTTGAGCGAGATCGCGTCCCACTCGTCCTCCGGCATCAGCCAGTCCTCGTCGGCATCGCCGTCTGCGAGGAGGGATTCGTAGTCGAGGCTGCCGATCCGCTCGCCGGGGCCCGTGTATTCGGGGTCGTCCACGTCGATGACGAGGGGTTGGACGGACGCCTTGTCGAGGGCGGCGCGGGCGGTTCTGGAGAACTCCCGGTCGACGATCAGCACCTTCGCCTCGCCATGGTCGAGGCAGAAGGCCAGCGCCTCCGCGTCGAGGCGGGTGTTGAGGGTGTTGAGCACGCCCCGCGTCATCGGCACGCCGTAGTGGCACTCGAGCATCTCGGGGGTGTTGGCGAGGAGCACCGCCACGGTGTCCCCTCGGACGATCCCCCGGCGGCGGAGCGCCGAGGCCAGCGCGCGGGAGCGGGCGTAGAACTCGCGGTAGCTGCGGCGCAGGCGCCCGTGGATGATCGCCGTCCGGTCCGGATAGGTGCGCGCCGCCCGGTCGAGATAGGAGAGGGGGGTGAGGGGCTGATAGTTCGCCGGGTTCTTGTCGAGATCCCGGTCGTAGATCGTGCCGCCCATCGTCGCTCCCTCCATCCTTTTGGGGAGCTTAGAGCATTTTTCGCGGGCGGCGGTATCGCTTCGCGGCGCTCAGGATCCCGGCTCCGGCCTCGCCCAGTCGGCCGGCGCGACGGGGGCTTCGCCGATCTCCGCGACGATCGCCTCCCGCGCCCGGCGGCTTCCCGCGAGGCGCGCCCGCGTCAGCGCCAGCACCTCCGGCGGCGCGGTCTCCGGATCGCCCGAGGCGAAGGGCGGGGCGGGCGCGTATTCGAGGTTGAGCTGGAGGCTCTCGGCGAGCGGCCGCCCGGCGATCTCGGCGGCGAGCGTCAGGGCGAAGTCGATGCCCGCGGTGACGCCGCCGCCGGTGACGAGGTTGCCGTCGCGCACCACCCGCTCGCGCACGGGCACCGCCCCGAAGGCGGAGAGCAGGTCGAGGGCGGCCCAGTGGGTCGTCGCCCGCTTGCCCCTCAGGAGACCCGCCGCGCCGAGCACCAGCGCACCCGTGCAGACCGAGGTCACGAAGCGGGCACCCGGCGCCCGGGCGCGCAGGAAGTCGAGGGTCGGGGCGTCGGTCAGGAGCGCGTTGATCCCCGCTCCGCCGGGCACGCAGACCACGTCGAGGGGCGGGCAGCCGGCATAGGTCGTGGTCGGGCTCAGCCGCAGCCCGGTGCTGCTCGCCACCGGATCGGGCCCGGCCGCGACGAGCGCGACGCTCGCGCCGGGGATCATCGCGAAGACCTCGTAGGGCCCGGTGAGGTCGAGCTGCTGCACCTGCGGGAACAGCAGCAGGCCGATCCTGACGCTCACGCGCACCTCCCGTTTCGGACGCCCTCAGGATGGAAGCCGCCGGCGCCCGCGGCAAGCGCGGGATCGGAGGGCGCCCGTCATTTGACAATCCCGGTCGGATCATCGACACGGCCCGGCGTCGCGGCGGGGGCGGGCGACGGCCTGTCGCGGGCGCTTGCGAGACGAGACCTCTTCATGAGCGCCGCACCCGCCATCCCCGCCGCACCTGCCCCGGACCCGCGGTGACGTCGCTTGCGGACCCCGCCACGGGATCGGCGGGCGGCGCCCCGGAGCGCGCCCTCGCGGCGCTCTCGGCGAGCCACCTCCGGGCCTGCGCGAGCCTTCTCCTTCTCTGCCTCGTCTGCTTCCTGCCGGGCTTCGCCTCCCTCCAGCCGATGGACCGGGACGAGCCCCGCTTCGCCCAGGCCACGAAGCAGATGCTCGAGACGGGCGACCTCGTCGACATCCGCTTCCAGGGGGAGGCCCGGCACAAGAAGCCGGTGGGCATCTACTGGGCGCAGGCGCTCGCGGTCTCGGCGGGCGAGGCGCTCGGCGTCCCGCAGGCGCGGCGCACCATCGCGCTCTACCGCATCCCCTCGCTGATCGGCGCGAGCGCGGCGGTGCTGCTGGCCTACTGGACGGCGCTCGCCTTCCTCGGCCGCCGCGGGGCGCTGCTGGCCGCTGCCCTGTTCGGCGCCTGTCTGATGCTCTCGGCGGAGGCCCGCCTCGCCAAGACCGACGCGCTGCTCTGCGCCTGCACCACCGCCACCCTCGGCGCGCTCGCCCGGCTCTGGCTCCGCCGGGGTGAGGCCGACCCCCTCGGGCATGGCGGCCGCCTCGCCCTCTGGGGCGGCATGGCCCTCGGCATCCTGGTGAAGGGGCCGATGGTGCCGTTCTTCGCCGGACTTCCCGCGCTGGCGCTGTGCCTCCACGCGCGGGACTGGCGCTGGCTGAGACCCGCCCGGCCGCTTCCCGGCCTCGCCCTGGTGGTCGCCGTGGTGGCGCCCTGGTTCCTCGCCATCGCCTGGAAGAGCGGCGGCGCCTTCTTCGCGGAGGCCGTGGGCAAGGACATGATGGGCAAGGTCGGCGGCGGGGCCGAGAAGCACTTCGCGCCGCCGGGCGCCTATCTCGCCGCCTTCTTCGGGACGTTCTGGCCGGGCGCCGCCTTCGCGGCTCTCTCCGTCCCCTTCGCCTGGCGGGCGCGGCGGAGCGACCCCGTCGCCTTCCTCCTTGCCTGGATCGTGCCCGCCTGGATCATCCTCGAGCTCGTGCCGACGAAGCTCCCCCACTACGTGCTGCCCCTGATGCCGGCGGTGGCGATCCTCGCGGTGCTGGCCCTGCGCGAGGGCGCCCTGACCCCGCAGCGCCGGGGCGCCCGATGGGTGGCGCTGCTGGTGCCGGCGATCCCCGCGGGTCTCGCCATCGGTCTCGCCGTCGCCGCCTGGAGACTCGACGGGGCGCTGCCCGTCGCCGGGCCTGTGCTGCTGCTCGCGGCCTCGGCGGTGGCCGTTCTCTCCTGGCGGAGCCTCTCCACTGGCGCGGCCGAGCGGGCGATGACCCTGGCGGTGCTGGCGGCCCTCCTCGTGCCCGGCGCCGTGTTCGGGCTGACGCAGGCGCATCTGCCCGCCCTCAAGGTCTCGCCGCGGCTCGCCGCGCTCCGCGACGCGCTGCCCTGCCGGGATCCGCTCGTCGCGAGCCTCGGCTACCGGGAGCCGAGCCTCGTCTTCCTCGTCGGCACGGATCTCGCCATGCTCAACGACGGGCCTGAGGCGGTGGCCTTCCTGCGCGGGGGCGGCTGCCGCCTCGTCTTCGTCGAGAGCCGCTTCCAGGTGGGCTACGATGCGGCGGCGCAGGCGGCGGGCGCGGGGCCCCGAGAGGTCGGCACCGTCTCGGGCTTCAACATCAACGGCGGCCGCCCGCTCTCCTTCCGGGCCTACGCGACGATCCCGGAGGCGCCTGGACGATGAGCGATCCGCAACTCCCGCGCCTCACCGTTGTGGTGCCGGTGAAGAACGAGGCCGGCAACATCGCGGGCCTCGTCGCCGAGATCGAGGCCGCCTGCGCCGGGCTCTCGCCCTTCGAGGTGATCTACGTCGACGACGGCTCCACCGACGCCACCCCGGCGGCGCTGGAGACGGCGCGTGCCGGTAGGCCCTGGCTCCGGGTGCTGCGTCATGCGCGCAGCGCCGGCCAGTCGGCGGCGGTGCGCAGCGGCGTTCGCGCCGCCCGCGCGCCGGTCGTCGCCACCCTCGACGGCGACGGCCAGAACGATCCAGCCTTCATCCCCGTTCTCTACGCGGCGCTGGAGGAGGGCGGCCCCGGCGCCGGCCTTGCCCAGGGCCAGCGCACCGGCCGCAAGGACGGGCGCCTGAAGGGCCTGCAATCGCGCATCGCCAACGGCGTGCGCGGACGCATCCTCCGGGACGGCACCCGCGACACCGGCTGCGGGCTGAAGCTCTTCCGCCGGGACGTCTACCTGCGGCTGCCCTATTTCGACGCCCTGCACCGCTTCATGCCGGCGCTCACCGTGCGCGAGGGCTACCGGGTCGTGCACCGGGACGTGGTCGACCGGCCCCGCCACACCGGCGTCTCGAACTACGGGCTGTTCGACCGGCTCTGGGTCGGCATCCTCGACCTCGCCGGGGTCTGGTGGCTGATCCGCCGCAAGCGCGCGTCGCCCGCGGTCTCCGAGATCGAGTGAGGGGAGGGCTGAGCGATGCTGATCGAGATCGCCGACCACCTGCGCGACTACGTCTACGACGTGTTCGTGACGCGCTTCGACTTCTGGCTGGTGTTCGGCATCCTCGCCCAGCTCGTGTTCGGCTCGCGCTTCATCCTGCAATGGCTGGCGAGCGAGCGGGCGGGCAGGAGCGTGATGCCGCTCTCCTTCTGGTTCCTGTCGATCGCCGGCGGCCTGATGACGCTCGCCTACGGTCTCGTGCGCCGGGAGCCGATCATCATCTTCGGCCAGGGCCTGTCGACGGCGATCTACCTGCGCAACCTCGCCCTGATCTTCCGCGAGCGGCGCAAGCCCGCCGGACCGGCACCGCCCGAAGCGTGACACCGATCCGCCAAGATCGGGCGGTCCCTATATAAACTATAGATTTGAACTATTACAAATCTATAGCGTTGATCTTCGGCAACATGGCCGAAGCTTACGCTCGATCGCGTGATCGGCCGCATCACATTGTCTTGCGTCGACTTTCGGACATCGCATAACCGGCCCCGAGCGAGGGGCAGGACATGGCGCGGGCGACGAGGACGGGACGGCGGGCGACGCGCGGTACGGCCCTGCTCGCGGGGCTGGCGGCGGTCGGCCTCCAGCCCGGCGCGGCCGGTGCCCAGGGTGCCCGCCAGGACGCTCAAGAGGCTGTGGTGCTCGACCAGCTCAGCGTCGAGGGCGCCGGAGCGGCGGCCGCCCCGCGCAACGGCGTCGTCGGACCGCCCCCGCCGGCCTATCCCGGAGGCGTCGTCGGCTCGGGCTCGCGGCTCGGCCTCCTCGGCAACCGCAACCTGTTCGACCAGCCGTTCAGCGCGACGAGCTACACCGAGACGCTGATCCGCAATCAGCAGGCGCGCAACGTCCAGGACGTGGTCAACAACGACCCCTCGGTCCGCACCAACGTGCCGGCCTTCTCCGGCATCCTCGGCTTCTTCGTGCGCGGCTTCCCGGTCTTCGCCCAGGACATGGCCTTCAACGGCCTGTTCGGGGTGGCCGACAACTTCAACCCGGCGATCGAGCCGATCGAGCGCGTCGAGGTGCTGCGCGGCCCCTCGACCCTGCTCTCGGGCGTCCCGCCCTTCGGCAACATCGGCGGCCTCATCAACCTGATCCCGAAGCGCGCCCTCGACGAGCCCTTGACCCGCGTCACCCTCGGCTACGGCTCCGACGCGCAGGTCTACAAGGCGATCGACGTCAGCCGGCGCTTCGGCGAAGCCAAGGAATGGGGCATCCGCTTCAACGGCGCCTTCAACAACGGCCGCACGCCGATCGACAACCAGAGCGTCCATTTCGGCGTCGCGGCGCTCGCCCTCGACTACCGGGGCGAGCGCTTCCGGGCGAGCCTCGATCTCGGCCATCAGGAGCTCGACTTCACCTCGCCCCTGCGCAACCGCAGCGTCGCCGCGGGCGTGCGCATCCCGCGCGCCCCCGACCTGACCCTGAATCAGCACCAGCCCTGGGAGTACCGCGACAGCGCCAGCCAGCAGCTCGCCACCCGGGTCGAGTACGACTTGACCCCGGACCTCACGGTCTACGGCGCCTATGGCCGCTCCAATTTCCGCCAGGAGTATTTCGGCGGCGTTCTGACGATCTTCAACGCGCGGGGCGACTACCGCGACCCGATCAGCTACCTGCCGTTCCACATCGTCAACGACACCGCGGAGGCGGGCCTGCGGGGCACCCTCCAGACCGGCCCGGTCAAGCACAGCTTCGGCCTCGCCGCGGTCGGCTTCTGGCAGAACCTCGCCCAGCCGCCGGCCCAGACCGTCGGCGCGACCATCGTCTCGAACCTCTACGATCCGGCCACCGTGGCCCCGCGCTCGACCATCGGCCTCTCGAACGCGACGCCGCGTACCTCGAGCCGCATCAACCGCAGCATCGCCATCGCCGACACCCTGTCGATCCTCGACGACCGGGTGCTGCTCACGCTCGGCGGCCGCTGGCAGGGCCTCGACGTCAACGCGTACAATCCCGTCACGGGCTTCCGCACCGGCACGAGCGAGAGCGGCGCCTTCTCGCCGGGCCTCGGCCTCGTCGTGAAGCCGGTGGAGCGCCTCTCGCTCTACGCCAACTACATCGAGGGCCTGACCTCGCCGGCCCCGCCGGTGAACGCCGTCAACGCCACCGCCGCCTTCCCCGCGGCGGTCTCCCGGCAGACCGAGGTCGGAGCGAAGTACGACTTCGGCACGGTCGGCGTCGGCTTCGCCGCCTTTGAGATCGAGCAGCCCTTCGGCTTCCTGAACGCCGCCAACGTGTTCTCCGTGGACGGGCGCCAGCGCAACAGCGGCGTCGAGCTGACCGTGTTCGGCGAGCCGGTGCCCGGCATCCGCCTGCTCGGCGGCGTCAGCCTGCTCGACGGGGTGCAGGTGCGCGCCCAGGATCCGCGCAACCTCGGTCGGACGGCGGTGGGCGTGCCCGACGCCCAGGTGAACCTCTACGCCGAGTACGACCTGCCGCCCTGGCTCGCCCCCGGCCTCAGCCTCACCGGCCGGGTGATCTACACGGCGGCGCAGTACTACGACCTCGCCAACGCCCAGAAGATCCCGGACTGGGCGACCCTCGACCTAGGCCTGCGCTACGCCACCACGGTCCACGACCGGCCGCTGACGCTGCGCGCCAACGTCCTCAACGTCACCGGCAACAATTACTGGGCCTCGACGGGCCGGGGCGTCCTCAGCCAGGGCGCGCCGCGCACGGTGCTGCTCTCGGCGAGCGTCGACTTCTGACGGGCGCGGTCAGGTCGCCTCGCGCAGCCGCGCGAACCCGGCCTCGAGATCGGCCTTGAGGTCCTCAGGCTCCTCCAGCCCGATGTGGAAGCGCAAGGCGGGGCCCCCCGGCGCCCAGCGCGTGGCGGTGCGGTAGACCGTGCAGTCGAAGGGGATGACGAGGCTCTCGAAGCCGCCCCAGGAGAAGCCCATCCCGAAGAGCTCGAGGCCGTCGAGCATCGCCGCCACCGCCCGCTCCGGCACCGGCTTCAGGATCACCCCGAAGAGCCCCGAGGCCCCCGCGAAGTCGCGGGTGAAGATCGCGTGGCCCGGGTCGTCGGGAAGGCCCGGATGGAGCACCCGCAGCACCTCCGGCCGGGCCTGTAGCCAGCGGGCCATCTCGAGGCCCCGCCGCCCGTGCTCGGAGAGCCTGAGCGCCATGGTGCGCAGGCCGCGGAGCGCCAGGAACACGTCCTCGGGGCCGGGGCACATGGCGAAATGGTCGTAGGTGCGCCGCAGCGCCGGCCAGTGCGCCTTGTTGGCCGAGGTCAGGCCGAGGAGCAGGTCGGAGCCCCCGGACAGGTACTTGGTGCCGGCCTCGACCGCGATGTCGACGCCCCGCTCGTGGGGCGGAAACAGCAGCGGCGTCGCCCAGGTGTTGTCCATGATCACCGTCGCGCCCTTGCCGTTCTCGGCGCCCCGCGCATGCACGGCCTCGGCGATCGCGGGCACGTCCTGCATCTCGAAGCTCTGCGAGCCCGGCGCCTCGACGAGCACCGCGCGGGTGTTCTCCCGCATCAGCGCCGCGATGCCGGCCCCGGCCAGGGGATCGTAGTAGGTGATCTCGACGCCGTAGCGGGCGAGCACGCCGTCGCAGAACTGGCGGGTCGGCCGGTAGGCGGAATCGGTGACGAGGAGGTGGTCGCCCGCGCTCACGCTCGCCATCAGCGCGACGCTGAGCGCGGCGAGCCCGGAGGGGGTCGCGACGGTGCCCGCGGCCCCCGCGATCTCGCTCCAGGCCTCGGTCAGCGCGTCGACGGTCGGCGTGCCGACGGTGCCGTAGCTGTAGCGGGCGCGCCGATGCTGGAGATCGTCGTAGCTCGGGAACAGCACCGTCGAGCCGCGGTAGATCGGCGTGTTGACGAAGCCGTGCTGGCTCGCCGGGTCCCGGCCGGCATGGACGAGGCGGGTGCCGGGGCCGAAGCGGGAGAGGTCGCGGGGCTTGCTGCTCGACATGAGGTCCGGGTGCACTCCTGGCGCGGCGGGCCGATGGTTGCGGCGCAGCGAAGCCCCTCGCGGGAGCCAGGTCAAGCGGGGCCGGCGCAAGCGGGGCTGGCCGAGCGGATGGTCGAGGGCGTTGCCGGTTCCCGCGCGGGCGCTAGCTCCGCCCTCGAACCCGAAGAGCTCCGCCGATCGCGATGTCCGACACCCCGACGCTTCCGGCCCCGGCCGATGCCGCCCCGATCATGGTTTCGGAGAGCAACCCGCTGATCCTGAAGCTCCGGCGCAGCGGCCAGCTGCGGGAGGAGGACGAGCCGGTGCTGCGCGACCTCTGCACGCCGATCCGCCGGATCCCGGCCGACCAGGACGTGGTGCGGGAGGGGGATTCGGGAGCCGACGTCCACCTCGTCCTCGACGGGGTGCTCGCCCGCTACAAGCTGCTGCCGGAGGGGCGCCGCCAGATCATCGGCCTGCTCCTGCCCGGCGATTTCTGCGACCTCCAGTCGGTGATCCTCGGCGAGATGGACCACAGCATCGCCGCCCTCGCCCCGAGCACCATCGCGGAGGTCCCGCAGCGGATCGTGGACGCGCTGACGCTCAGCCATTCCCGCATCGCCCGCGCCCTGTGGTGGGCGACCCTCGTCGACGAGAGCGTGCTGCGGGAGTGGCTCGTCAACATGGGCCAGCGCCCGGCCGATCGCCGGGTGGCGCATCTCGTCTGCGAGCTGCTCCTGCGCTTTCAGGTGGTCGGCCGGGCGGAGGAGCGGGCCTGCGAGATCCCGCTGACCCAGACCGAGCTCGGCGACATCCTCGGGCTCACCAACGTCCACATCAACCGCGTCCTCCAGGACCTGCGCGGGCGGGGGCTTCTGACCGTGCGCGGGCGCCGCTTCGAGGTGCCGGACGTGGCGGCGCTGCGCGCCTTCTGCGGCTTCGATCCGGCCTACCTGCATCTGCGGCCGGCGCGGCGCCTCGAAGGCGGCTGAATGCCGCGGCGCAGGCCGAAGCGGGGCCGTTCTTGATGGAGATTAAGGAGCCGGCCAAGGAGCCGTGGTCTGCTCGGCGCCGCTGGACGTCCGATCCGGCGGGGAGGGACCGCCGGGCATGGCCGAAGGGGAGCGCCGGAGGCACGCGGGGCCGTGCTACCGGCTGATCGTGATCGGCCCGGACGGCGATCCCGTGAGCAGCGAGCCGCTCGCGGCCGGCGGCGACGACGAGGCCATCGGGCTCGCGCTCTCGCGCCTGGCCGAGCACGCCGCCGAGCTCTGGGACGGGACGCGCCTCGTCTGTCGCCTGGCGCCGTCCCTCTTCCAGTAGCGGAGCGCCCCCCCCCCCCCCCGAAGCCGGCGGTTAAGGTTGCCGTTTTCCTTCGCTTAAGCCTCGCCGCCTATCCTCCGGACGTAGTGGTTGCGTTTGCGTGGATCGTGCCTTGCGTCTCGTGCGTCTTCTCGGCCTCTGCGCCGTCGTCGGCCTCAGCACCGGGGTGATCGCGCTGGTGAGCGCCGACCGCCTCGCCCACCCGCCCCGCGCCCCCGCCCAGGCCGCGGCCCCCGTGCGGCCCGTGCCCGCGGAGCCCTCCGCCACGGGCTCGATCCCGCTGCCGCCGAAGGCCGCCCCCGCGAAGCCCGTCGCGGCCAAGCCTGCGATCCCCAACGGCTTCGACACCGAGCGCCTGCACGCCCTGATGCGCGGCGACCCGATCCTGCCCGGCCGCCGCTGAGGCCGGCGGGGGCCGCGGCTGCGGAACCTCGGCGGCGTCTTCGGCCTTGCCTACCGGCACGGCTTCGGTGCCTTATCGGCCCGGCGCTTCGTGTCTCGCGGAAAGGCCGATCCATGAACGGCATCCTCGTCGTCGCCCTCGTCTGCGCCTCCAGCGTGCAGGCGCCCGACTGCAGCCGCGACACGGCCCTCGACGTCGTGGTCGGCCCCGCCCATACCCTTCAGGAATGCCTGATGCAGGGGCCGGTGCTCGCCGCCAACGCGGGCCACGGCAACGAGCCCGGCACCTACGTGAAGACCCGCTGCGAGCCCCGCCGATGAGCGCCGAACCCGAATCCGAGGTCTCGCCCGAGCGGGCGGTGATGATCCGCCTGCGCGCCCGCCTCGCCGTCGTGGAGCGCGCCGCCTGGTTCGGGCTCGTCCACGCCATGCGCACCAAGCCCTCGGAGACCGTGGCCTACCTCGCCTCCGAGCGCGAGCGCTGCGCGGAGGGCTTCGGCGCCGGCGGCTGGGCGAGCGATCTCAGCGAGGCCGAGCGCGCGCTGCTCGCCGCGGAGGTCGATGCCGGCCTCGTCCAGCTCGGCGAGGACGCCCGCGAGGGCGCCTAACCCCCGCCGAACAGGTCCGCCCACGCCGGCGGCAGCCCGGCGGGCGCACCGGGCAGGCTGCGGGCCGCGTGGACGCCGACCGCGACGGCGCGGGCGAGAACGAGCGAGGCGGCGTGCCCGAGCCGGGCGAGGTCCCCGACCGGATCGGCGAGCGGCACCGCGCCGATAGCGGCGGCGAAGACCGCATCCCCGTCGAGCGGCGTGTGGACGGGCAGGATCGCCCGCGCCAAGCCATCCTGCCCCGCTACCGCGAGGCGCCTGCACTGGGCCTTGGTGAGGATCGCGTCGGTCGCGACGAGGGCGAGCGTCGTGCTGGCGCCGGGCAGGACCCGCTCGGGGAAGGCGAGCGCCTCCTCCGGGATCCGCTCCGGCAGCCCCAGGCCGCCGAACTCCGCCCCCCGCTCGAAGGGGGCCGCCCAGAAATGGGGACCTGCGCCCACCGTCACCCGGCCGAAGGCGTTGACGGCGACCAGCGCGCCGACCCGGAAGGGCGTTCCGGGCACGCGCGCGGCGGCGGTGCCGAGGCCGCCCTTGAGGTTGGCGGTGCGCGCGCCCGTCCCCGCCCCGACCGAGCCGAGGGCGAAGTCGAGGCCCGCCGCCTCGGCCGCCGCGTAGCCGAGGTCGCGATAGGGCGGGAAGCGGCCCCAGTCCTTGTCGCCGCCGTTGAGGAGATCGAACAGCACCGCGCCGGGCACGATCGGGACGCGGACCGGCCCCACCGCGAAGCCGCGCCCGTGCCCGGCGAGCCAGGCCGCGACGCCGGCGGCGGCGTCGAGCCCGAAGGCCGAGCCGCCAGACAGCGTCAGCGCATCGATGCCCTCGACGGTCCGCTCGGGATCGAGGAGGTCGGTCTCGCGGGTGCCGGGCCCGCCGCCGCGCACGTCGACGGCGGCCGCGACCGGCCGGTCGAACAGCACCGCCGTCGTCCCGCTGGCGAGCCGGAGGTCCTGCGCGTGGCCGACGCGGATGCCGGGGATGTCGGTGATTCGATCGAGCGTCATGGCGCGATGATCGCGCGCCGCCGCGCGCCGCGCGAGCCGGTCAGGCGAGGGCGGTGAGCCGCATCAGGGCGGCGACGACGGGCGCGGCCGAATCCTCGACCGTGCGCCCGTCCGTCGGCAGGGCGAGATCGGGGCCGAGCGGCGGCTCGTAGGGGGCCGAGACCCCGGTGAAGTTCGGGATGATCCCCGCCCGCGCCCGGCCGTAGAGGCCCTTGGGGTCGCGCGCCTCGCAGAGGGCGAGCGGCGTGTCGACATAGACCTCGAGGAAGGGGATGTCGCCGGCGATGCGCCGGGCCGCGGCCCGCTCGGCCCGCATCGGCGAGATCAGCGAGACGATGGCCACGAGGCCCGCCTCGGCCATGAGGCGGGCGGATTCCGCCGCCCGGCGGATGTTCTCGGCCCGGTCGGCCGAGCCGAAGCCGAGGTCGCTGTTGAGGCCGTGGCGCAGGTTGTCGCCGTCGAGGACCATGGCGTGGCGGCCCTGCGCGGTCAGCGCTCGGTCCAGGGCGTTGGCGATGCTCGACTTGCCGGCCCCCGACAGGCCCGTGAACCAGACGATGGCGGGGCGCTGGCCGAGACTCGCCCAGCGCGCCTCGCGGGGCTGGAGCTGCTGCCAGGTCAGGTTGCGCTCGGCCGGGAGGTCGCCCCGCAGGGCCACCACCGTCCGGCCGCTTCGACACGCCGCGGCTTCCGCCATCCTCGTCTCTCCCGCTGCCCGTAGGCGAGAGCCATTCTAGGCAGAGTTCGCGTCCGGCCGAAAGAACCGTTCAGTTTCCGGTTGTTTCGAAGGCGATCATTCGCCGTAGGGTCGTCGGAGCGGAGCGTTCCTTCCCGCGCGCCGCCGTCAGGCCTGCGGGGGGATCGGGCGGGGCCGGCCGTCGTCGTCGATGGCGACGAAGGTGAAGGTCGCCTCGGTGACCTTCTCGCGGACCTGCGTGCAGAAGCGGCGCGCCCAGGCCTCGACCTCGATCTTCATAGAGGTGCGGCCCACCGCCCCGACCCGGGTGTAGACGCAGAGCACGTCCCCGACCTTGACCGGGCGAATGAAGGTCATGGCGTCGAGGGCCACGGTGACGACCCGGCCCTTCGCCCGGTCGACGCCGGCGATGCCGCCCGCCTGGTCCATCTGCGAGAGCACCCAGCCCCCGAAGATGTCGCCGTTGGCGTTGGTGTCGGCGGGCATGGCGATGGTGCGCACGGTCAGGTCGCCGCGCGGCAGCTCCGTCTCGGGAGCGGGGGATTCGAGGGCCGGCGCGTCACTCACGGCATCAGGCCCGTGAGCTTGAGCCCGGCGGCGAGCAGGATCGCCGCGGCGCAGACGAAGCATTCGAGCGGCACCGAACGCCAGAGGTCGCGTCCCGGCAGGGATGCGGACCGGCGCGGGCCTGCGGTCGCGCGGGTGGCGGCGTCGTGCATCGTCGTCCTCCCGGACGGGGCGTCTGGAGCGCGCCTGCCCGAGGGGGGAAGGTTAGCAGATCCTGTGCGACGGACAATCGACGGGGCGAGGGCGGCAGGCCGCCCTCGCCGAAGGTTCGGGAAGCCCGTCGCCTCAGTAGTAGAACCGGCGGTAGGGCCGGTAGTACGGGCGATAGAAGGGCCGCGGACGGACATAGTACGGGCGGCGGTAGTAGGGCCGGTAGTACGGCCGCGGGCGCCAGTAGCGGCGGCGATAGTAGTACTGCGCCTGCTCGACCGCGCCGGGGGCGGCCTGGGCGGGCAGGGCCATCGCGGGGCCCATGGGGGCGGCCTGGGCGCCCTGGGGCGCCGCCGCGGCGAAGCCCAGGACCAGCAGGGCGGCCAGGACGAGTTTTCTCAGCACGGTCGCAACTCCTCGGGGTTGGCGGCGGGGGCGGCGTGCTCCCGTCGGTCGTGGAAGGCGCAGGGCGGGTGCCCGGCCGCCTGGAACGCGCGAGCCGTGGGAAACGCCTCACGCGGGAGAACGGGAACGCGCTCGGGGTCGATGCCCTCAGGCGATCTGGGCGGTCATGTCGACGACGGGCGCATCCGCGCTCCGTTTGACCAGGGCGATGCCGTGCTCGCAATCCGCGCGGTTCGCGTAGCCCTCGGCGGAATCGGCAACGACGTTGCCGTTCTGTACCCTGAGGCGCCAGCGCCAGTGGCCGGAGGCGTCCCGGTAGAGTTCGAAGCGCATGCTCTCAAGGCCCTCGCGCGGTCTCGCGGGCCCGATAGATGGCGCGCGCCGCGCCGCCGGCAACCGCTCGCCGCGCACACGAAAAAGCCGCCCCGGGCGAGAGCCCGGAGCGGCGATGCGATGGGTGTTTCCGAGGGACATCCGGCCCCTCGGGATGCGTCTTGCGCTCAGGAGCGCGGGCCGCGGTCGAGCCAGGCGATGCCGCGCCCGCTGCCCTCGCCGCGCCCGCCATTGCCGCGGGACGGAGCCTCGTTGCGGCCGCCGCCGCGCCGCTCGGGGCGGGGCTGGCCGGAGCGCTGGTCGCCGCGGGGCGCCTCGCCGCGCGTCTCCTCCGCGCGACGCCCGTCGCCGCGCCCGCCCCGCTGGTCCGGACGGCGACCCTGGCCGGGACGGCCCTGGTCCGGCCGGCCGGGGCCGCGGCCCTGCTGGGGACGCCCGCCCGGCGCGCGGCCGGGGGCGCGGCCGCGCGGTCCGGGGCGGCGCTCCTCCTCGGGCTCGGCCTCGGCGCCCGAGGGCGGGACGAAGCCGGCCGGGTAGCCGGAGACCGGCACCGGCTGGCGGGTCAGGCGCTCGATGTCGCGCAAGTAGGCCCGCTCCTCGCCGTTGCAGAACGAGACGGCGAGGCCCGCCGCCCCGGCGCGCGCCGTGCGGCCGATGCGGTGGACGTAGCTCTCAGGGACGTTCGGCAGGTCGAAGTTGACGACGTGGCTGACGCCCTCGACGTCGATGCCGCGGGCCGCGATGTCGGTGGCCACCAGCACCCGGCAGGAGCCGTCGCGGAAGGCGGCGAGCGCCCGCTCGCGCTGCGGCTGGCTCTTGTTGCCGTGGATCGCAGCGGCCGCGATGCCGGCCTTGTCGAGGCCGCGCACCACCCGGTCGGCGCCGTGCTTGGTGCGGGTGAAGACGAGCGCCCGGTCGATCGCGGCATCGCGCAGGATGTGGCCGAGCAGCGCCTGCTTGGCGCCGGTCGGCACGAAGATCACGCTCTGGTCGACGCGCTCGGCGGTGGTGGCCACCGGCGTCACCGCGACCTGGACGGGGTCGGAGAGGTACTGCTCGGCGAGCCCGGCGATGTTCTTCGGCATGGTCGCGGAGAAGAACAGGCTCTGGCGGCGCTGGGGCAGCATCTTCACGATGCGCTTGAGCGCATGGATGAAGCCGAGGTCGAGCATCTGGTCGGCCTCGTCGAGGACGAGGATCTCGACGCCCTCGAGCGTCAGGGAGCGGCGGTCGACGAGGTCGATGAGCCGGCCCGGGGTGGCGACGAGGATGTCGACGCCCGGCGCCAGCGCCCGCTCCTGGCGCCCGATGGTAACGCCGCCGAACACCACGGTGTTGGTGTAGGGCAGGTGGCGGCCGTAGTCGGAGAAGCTCTCCGCGATCTGGTTGGCGAGCTCGCGGGTCGGCGAGAGCACCAGCACCCGGCAGCCCCGGCGCGGGGGCCGGCGGTTCTCGAGGCTGAGGCGGTGGAGGATCGGCAGGGCGAAGGCCGCGGTCTTGCCGGTGCCGGTCTGGGCGATGCCGCAGAGGTCGCGGCCGGCCATAGCCGGCGGGATGGCCTGCGCCTGGATCGGCGTCGGCCTGACGTAGCCGGCCTCGTCGAGGGCCCGCAGCACGGGCTGGGCGAGGCCGAAATCGGTGAACTGGGTCAAAGGGTGTCTCGGATGGCAGCGGGACCCCGACCTGCGCCCGATATCGGCGCGTTGAGTGAAGGGTCGGGTCCGTCGGTCAGGAGGCCGCCCGCGTGAAGGGGTGGCCCGGTCGCATCACGTTCGAAGAGGGAGGCCGGACCGGCCCGGCCCGCGGGCCCTGAAGGCCGGCGGCTCGCGATGATCCGTCACGCAGCTCCCTCACGCGGCCGCTCGCACGGGGCCGCTGACGCTGCCCGGCCGATATGCGCTCTCGCAGGTGCGAAGTCAACGAGGTGGTTGTCTGCAACCGCTGGCACGGGGCCTGCGGTGACAGGGCCGAGATGCAAGCCTGCGTTGCCCAGTTTCCCGCTTCGGCACAGCCGCGCCCCGGTCCGGTCCAATCGGTGCCGCATCGCGGTCCGGCCGTGCTACAAGGCCCGCCGACGCGCCGCGTCCCTGCCGGGGAGGCCGCCGCCCCGGACGGGCGGGCCGTGCCGGGACCGAGGATGCTCACGCGCCACACCATCACCTATGTCGGCTCGCGGGGCGTGGCGGCGCTCCTCAACCTCGTCTCGGTCGCGGCCTTCACGCGGCTGGCGCCGGTCGAGAGCTACGGCACCTACCTCTACATCTTCTCCTGGGGGCTGGTGCTCTACGGGGCCACCTGCCAGTGGCCCAAGTTCGCGTTCTTCGCCCTCTACGACGAGAAGCGCGGGCCCGGACAGGTCGACACCGTGGTGCGGATGCTCGGCCTGGCGCTGCTGGCCACCGCGCTCCTCGCGGGACTCGCCGTCGCGGCGGGGCTGGTGGAGGGCCGCATGGCGCTGGCGGTGGTCGCCGCGACGACCGGCATGACCCTCTTCGAGGGCGCCACGGAGATCGCCCGGACGCGGCTCGCCGCCCTGCCCGTCGGCATCGCGGTGCTGGTGCGGGCGGTGCTGGTGCTGACGCTCGGCAGCCTCAGCCTGTGGCTGACCCGCGATCCCGTCTGGCTGGCACTGGCGGTGGCCTCGGCCAATGTCATCGCCTCGCTGCCCCCTGCCCGCGTGGTCTGGCCGATGCTCGACGGGCACGCCAGCCTCGCCGAGGCGCGGCGTCTCCTCGCCTATGGCTGGCCGCTGGTGTTCTCCTTCGGCATCGCGGCGCTCGCCCAGGTGCTCGACCGGCTCGTGGTGGGCAAGAGCCTCGGCCCGGGCGAGCTTGGGGCCTACGGGGCCATCGCCGACTTCCTGAAGCAGAGCTTCCTCGTGTTTGGCGAGAGCATCGCCCTGTCGATGATCTCGATCGCCAAGCGCGACGCCCGCGCCGGCGACGCGGCCGCCTCCGCCGGGGTGCTGGAGGAGGCCGCCCGCACCCTGACGCTGATCGCCGCCTTCGGCACCGCCTTCTTCCTCAGCTTCGACGACGTGGTCGTCGCGATCCTGCTGGGGCCGGACTACCGGGCCCAGGCGCTGGTGCTCGCCCCCGTGCTGATCGCGGCCTCGGTGACGATGATGTTCCGGGCCTACTATTTCGGGCAGGTCATCTACTTCACCCGCACCAGCCACCTCGACGCGATCGCCTCGCTGGTGATGCTCGTCACCGTCGGCGGCCTCTCCCTGGTGCTGATCCCGCGCTCGGGCGTGTACGGCGCGGCGCTCGCCTTCGCGGTGGGGCAGTTGGCGGGCTGCCTCACCTTCGTGCTCGGCAGCCGCTTCGGGCCCGGCGGCAGCCGCGGGCCGATGCCCTTCCCCGCCGCCGACATCGCGGCCATCGTCGCCTGGACGCTCCTCTGCGCCGGGGTCGTGGCGGCGATCGGGCACCTGCCCGACGGGCATTCGCCCCTGGCGCGCGGCGTCCAGTTCCTGGTTCTGGTGGCGGGCTTCCTCGCCGCGGTCTGGCGGCTCGACCTCGCCGGCATTCCCGCCGCGATCCGCGGCATCCGGAGACCGGCGTGACCGGGCCCGGCGGGGGCGCGGAGGCGGGGGCCCCGGTCGCGGCGCGGCGGGCGGACCTTCCCGGCGGCCTCGCCGCCGCCCTGTGCCCGCTCGATCCCGAGAGCCCTTCGGGCGAGAGTCCGTGGCACGGGGAATGGAGCCGGCTCGGCCGGGAGGCCTTCGTCGAGAACCCCTTCTACGAGGCCGAGTACGCGCGGCCGGCGGCCCGCGCCTTCGGAGCCGGCGTCGGCCTGCTCCTCGTCGGCGAGGAGGCGCCGGAGGCGGGCGGACGGCTTTTCGCCGCCTGGCCCTTCCGCCGCGTCGGCTTCCGCTGGGGCCTGCCGCTGCCGGTGGCGATGGGCTGGACGCACGGGTTCTGCGCCTATGGCGTGCCCCTCCTCGACCGTCGCGATCCGGCCCGCGCGCTGGCGGGACTGCTTGCCGCGCCCCGCGCCCTCGGCCTTCCCCCGCGCCTGCTGATGCCGAACCTGCCGCAGGCGGGGCCCTTCGCCGAGTTGCTCGCCGCCCACCAGGCCGGAGCCGGCACCCGCGGGGCGGCCTACTGGCCGCATGCCCGCGCGCTCCTCGACCTCGCCGGCCTCGATGCGCGGGCCCGGCGGGACTACCTCGCCCACATGCCCGGCAGCCGGCGGAAAAAGCTCCGCCAGGGGCTCGCCCGGCTCGAGGCGGGCGGCGCCCTGCGCTTCGAGACCCTGCGCGAGCCCGCCGGGCTCGCCGCCGGCATCGAATCCTACATCGCGCTGGAGGCGGCGGGCTGGAAGGGCCGGGCCGGCACCGCCATCGCCGGCCGCCCCCGCGAGATCGCCTTCATGCGCGAGATGGTGCGCCTGCGCGGCCCTGAGGGCCTGCGCATCGACCGCCTGCTGCGCGTGGAGGAGGGCGCCGAGGCGATGCTCGCCGCCAGCGTGCTCCTGACCCGCGGCGACACCGCCTGGTGCCTGAAGATCGCCCATGACGAGGACGAGGCCCGGCACTCGCCGGGGGTGCAGCTCGTTCACCGCCTGACGCAGGACATCCTCGCGGACGGGGCGACGAACCGCGTCGATTCCTGCGCGGCGGCGGAGTACCGCCTCGGCGAGATGTTCTGGACGGGCCGCCGGGCCATCGCGCACCGCCTGATCGAGGCCGACGGGGGCGACCGGCTGTTTCCTCTCGCCGCCGCCCTGGAACGGGCCCGCGAGGGCGTGGCGCGGCTTCGCGCCCGCCGCGCCGGCTAAGCTTCAATCGGCCGCGTCGAACCGGCTGCGCCGAAAGGCCTCGCGGCCGGCACCGTCGACAATGCGCACGGCCTCCGCCTCCGGTCCGACCCGCTGCGGCACCCGCGCCCGCTCGAACAGGCGCAGCGCCCGCTCTCGGGCGCCCGCGAGGTCCTCGACCCGCACCGAGACCCGGCTCAGCACCTCGGCCTCCTCGGGCCCGAGGATCTCGATATGGAAGGTCTCGCGCCGGATCATGCGGCGATCTCCAACCCTTCGGGCGTCGTGCCGAAGGCCTCGGCCATCCGCGCGATCGCCGCGAGCTTCCCCTCGAACAGGCTCCAGTCGTCGCAGTCGGCAATGGGCGCCCAGATCGCCTCGACCTCGTCGATGAGCATGGTGCAGGGCGCCTCGCCCGCGAAGTAGGGATGCGCGAGGCGCCCCGCGTCCGCCGCCTCGACCTCCGCGAAACCCGCCCGCACGGGCGCGAAGGCCTCCGAGGCGTAGGCCTCGGCGAGGGGACTTCTCGCGGCGCGGGCCTCGCTCGCGCGCCCACCGTACCAGTCGAAGAACACCCGCTCGAAGGGCGGCCGGGCCTCGGTGTGGAAGCGCCAGAACGCGGCGACCAGCCGGTCCGTCGCCTCCTGCGGGGCTGGGGCGAGCCCGAGGCGCCGGAACAGCGCCTGCGCGAACCCGTCCTGGAGGGCGGGGCCGTAGCCTTCGAGCGCCGCACCGAGGCGCTCCTGCGGGCACAGCGGCACGAGGCAGTCGGCGAGCCGGGCGAGGTTCCAGAACAGCGCCTCCGGCTGGCGGGCGAAGCTGTAGAGCCCGCCCGTGTCGAAATAGGCCGCCGTGAAGCCCGGATCGAAGCGGGGCAGGAAGCGCCAGGGGCCGTAGTCGAAGCTCTCGCCGGTGACGTTGATGTTGTCGGAGTTGAGCACCCCGTGGACGAAGCCCGCGGCCATGATCTGCGCGCCGGTGCGCGCGACGCGGCGCACGACCTCGGCGAGGAAGCCCTCCGCCCGCGCCTCGACCCTCTCGGCGGCCAGCGCCGGCATGTGCGTGTCGATGGTGTGGTCGAGGAGGCGCTGCGTCAGGTCCGGACGATTGAGTGCGAGGCAGCGCTGGAAGCTGCCGATGCGGATATGGCCGTGGCTGAGCCGCACCAGCACCGAGGAGCGGGTCGGGGAGGGCTCGTCGCCCCGCTCCAGGGCCTCGCCGGTCTCGATCAGGCTGAAGGTCTTCGAGGTGTCGACGCCGAGCGCCTCCAGCATCGCCGTGGCCAGCACCTCGCGCACGCCGCCTTTCAGGGTGAGGCGCCCGTCGCCCATCCGCGACCAGGGCGTGGTGCCCGAGCCCTTGGTGCCGAAGTCGAGGAGGCGCCCGTCGCGCAGGTCGTAGGCTTGCGCGAAGAGGAAGCCGCGCCCGTCGCCGAGGTCCGGGTTGTAGGAGCGGAACTGGTGGCCGTGGTAGCGGAGCGCCAGCGGCTCGGGGAAGCTGCCGGGCAGCGGCTCGAAGCGCCCGAAATGGGCGATCCACTCCGCCTCGCTCAAGGACCCGAGGCCGACCCGTTCCGCCCAGGCCCGGTTGCGGTAGCGCAGCACGGTCTTCGGGAAGCGGGCCGGGGCGACGACGTCGTAGAAGTCCGGCCCGAGATCGGCGTGGCGCCGCGAGGGGCGGACGCCGCCGTCCTGTGTGTCCTGACCCACGCCCGCTCCGTTCCGCACCGCGACCGGCCCCCGTGTCCGCGCCCGACCCTGCGGGGTCAAGCCCCCGCGGGGCCGATCCGTTTCACGGGGCGGTCACGGAGTCACGAGACGCCGGCGGGCCGGCCCGGCGCGAAGACGAGGCGCTGGTAGACGAGCCCGATGCCGATCAGCGCCGCCCCGAGGCCGAGGAAGGAGAGCGCCCGCAAGGGGCCTTCGAGGCCGGCGAGGTCGAACAGGAAGACCTTGAGGGTCGCGAGCCCGACGAGCCCCGCCGAGGCGATGCGCGCCGTGCGCGATCCCCGCAGGACGCCGTAGGCGAGGAGCGCGAGGCCGAGCCCCAGCCAGGCGGCGGAGTGGGCGAACCATTCGAGATCGCCGGTCGCCCGGTCGAGGCCGATCCGCTCCCCTTGGAAGGCGTGGCGCACGCCGAGCGAGACGAAGAGCAGCCCGAGGACGCCGCCGAGCGCGGTCGCCGCGCGCACGTACCAGGCCGGCCGCGTCGCCCGCGCCGTGGCCGCCAGCCAGAGCGCGGCGAGCGCCGGCAGCCCGTAGGCCGGCAGCAGGTCGTTGACCAGGACGCCCCCGGCGATCGGCGCGTCGGTGAGGAGCGGGTTCTCGAAGAGCCCGAGGCCGAGGAGGCCCTGGAGCATCGCCAGCGCCCCGAAGAGCAGCGAGGCGATCCGCAGCACCACGGAGCCGTGGCTGCCGTCGAGGCGCACGAGGACCAGGGCGAAGCCGAGGCTCGAGAGCGTCACGAGGCCCTGCTCCAGGGTGCCCGTCGTCGGCGCCAGAATGTCGCCGCCGTGGAGGGCGTGGCGGATCTCGAAGAACACGAGCAGGAAGGCGAGCGCCACGGAGAGCGCCTGTGCCACGAGGAGCGGCGCGTCCGGAGCGCGTCCGGGCAGGCGGATCAGCCGCGCCGCGAGGCCGAAGGCCAGCGCCGGCACCCCGTAGCCGAGGAGGAGCCCGTTGAGGATCGGGGTGCGCGAGAGGTCGGCCCCGACGACGCTCGGGTCCCAGGCGAGGCGGGCGGCGACGACGATGCCGAGCCCGGCCACGCACCAGCGCAGCGCCGGGATGTCGAGGCGCCGGGCGATGGCCGCGGTGCCGAGCGCGGCGAGCGCCATCGACAGGGTCAGCGAGCCACCCGCCAATCCGAAGACGAGGCCGAGCGCCAGGGCCGCCACCGCCGCCGAGGCGAAGGCGCCGAGACCCAGCGTCAGGGCCGGGGAGGGGGTGTCGTCGGACTGGCGCCGGAACAGGGCGGCGAGCCCGGTCATGGCGGCGGCGAAGCCTGGCGCGACCTCGCCATGGGCGAGGCGCAGGTAGACGAGCGCCAGCGCCGCGAGGGGACCCAGCGCCGCGCCCACGGCGTAGGCCAGGGCGGCGGGCGTCGGCAGCCGGCTTCCGCCGAGGAGGCGCAGGGCTCCGGCGGCGGCGATCCCGAGGCTCGCGGCCAGCGCGAAGCCGGCGAGCGCGACGGGGCCGTCGGCCTCGCGCATCAGGTCGGCGGGGTCGCCGAGGCCGATCCGGGGCTGGGGCCAGATCGCCAGGATGCCGGCGATCGCCGCGACCGCCACCGGCAGGCCGAGCGCCGCCACGGGCGTGCGGAAGGCGGCGGCCGCGGGGATCGCGACGAGGGCGAGCGCCGCCATGATCCAGGCCGCGTCCGCCCCGTCCCGCACGAGCATGGCGAGCACCAGCCCGCCGGTCCCCGCCGCGAGGGCGAGGGCCAGGGCCGGGCGCAGGCGCGGCGTCGAGGCCTCGTCGGGAAGCCTCCGGCCCGGCAGGACGGCGTGGGGCAGGGCAGCGAGCCCCGCCTGGAGGACGACGTGCAGGAGCGCGGCGGCCACCTCGCCCTTGGCCGCGGCGAGGCCGAGGAGGAGGCTCCAGCCGGCGGCGCCGATCCCGGCCATGTCGGCGAGCCGCCGCCAGCCGCGGGTCCAGGCGAAGGCGTAGGCGAAGCCCGCGACCACCGGCAGGTAGAGGGCGAGCGGCCAGATGCCGCCGCCGTTGCCGCCGACGAGGAGCGGCGCGCCCATCGCCCCGAGGAGGCCGAGCCCGGCGAGCGCCTGCCCGTGCAGCAGGGCGGCGAACATCGCCGCGAACCCGACCGCGCCGAGGAGCACCAGCGCCGGCGCCGGGCCGAGGAAGCCGTAAAGCGCGTAGGCCGCGTAGACCGTGCCGAAGGCGGCCACCGTGCCCGCGGCGGTGACGGTCGCGGGGATGTCCGGCCAGAGGCGGGGCGGCTCGCCCGCGCCCCGCAGGCGCCGCCGCAGGGCCTCGCCCCCGGCGACGAGGGCCGCGGCGAGGACGAGGCCCAGGGCGATGCGCGCGCCCGGCCCGAACAGGCCCTGCTCGACGGAGTAGCGCACCAGCAGCGCCGCCCCCAGCGCCAGGGCGAGGCCGCCGGCCCAGACCGTCCAGCGCGTCCCGAAGCGCTCCTCGACGGAGGGCCGGACGGGCCTCGCGGCCGCGGGCGCCACAGCGGGGACGGGGGAGGGCGTCCGCGCGGGCTCGGGCGGTCGCTGCGGTGCCGGGGCGGCCGGCGGAGGGGCCGCCGGGACGGGCGCCGGGGCCGGCGGGACCGGGACCGTGGCGGGGGCGCGGCCCTCGAGGCGCGCGAGCCGCGCCTCCAGGCTTCCGATGCGTCCCCGCTGAGCGACGATCAAAACGAGGGCCACAGGCGCGCAGAGCACCGCCAGCGCCACGGCACCGGCGATCATGATCAGGAGCGTGGTGTCGGAATCGAGCATGGCCTGCCGGTGATCGCTGCCGCGGTCGGATCGCGGGTGCCCAGCATGCCGGGGACCGCGCCGATCCGCGAGCCCAGGCTCGGCGTCGCCCGGCCCCCACGTCGGTGCGCAGCCTCACGTGGCGGTCCCGTCGCCGGCCCTCGCTCGGCGGTTGACCCCCAGGATCATTCAGCCTATCTCGTGCGCTCCCGAGCGCCGGGGCACCTCGTGTGCCGCGCGGCGCACGGCCGCCGCGCCGGCCGGGACGGGAGCGATGGGGGATAGTTTAACGGTAGAACGGTGGACTCTGACTCCTCTAGTCCTGGTTCGAATCCAGGTCCCCCAGCCACCGCCATCTAAAATCTCTTAAATCAACGACTTCAGCTAGATCGAGGGGGGGCTTTGTAGGCCTTCCAGCCGTGACAGCCGGACGGGTGTCACGATCGACCCGATAGCTTGTCTGCAGCGGATCGGGCGAATGTCGAGGACGAGGCCCGCGAGAAGGGTGTCGATCCGCTGGAGATCGTGCGCCGCTCGCTCGACATCCTCATCCAGGAAATAGGTCAGACGCGCGGAGCTGCCTGATCCTCCCGGCGACGGGCAGCCGCATCGCCGCTGCCGACCTTCCCGTAACGCAGGCGCCGCCGGGGCGCGATGTCGCCCGGCGCCCGCGTCTCCCGCCGCTCACGCCTCCCGGCAGCGGCCGATCGCCCAGCGGACGAGCTTGCGCACGTCCGGGTCGTGGTCGTCGTAGGCCGATTCGAGCGCGGCCAGCGCCCTCGGGTCGGCGATCTCGCCGAGCGCCGCGGCGGCCTCCTTGCGAAGGTTGCTCACCCCGGAGGCGAGGGCCTGGCCCAGCACCGGCACGGCGGCCGCGGCGCGGATGCGGCCGAGCGCGTTGGCGGCCTTGGTGCGGACCTGCCAGACGGGATCGTCCATGCGGGCGATCAGGGGCTCGACCGCCTCGGGCAGGCGGATCTTGGCGGCCGAGACCGCCGCCTCCTCGCGCACCTGCCAGTTCTCGTCCGTCAGGCCGGCGACGAGGGTCGGCACGCCGGGGCCGCCGGGGCGCAGGAAGACGAGGGCCGCCATGGTGGCGCGGCGCACGCCGGGGTCCGCGTCCGAGGCGGTGGCGATGAGGGCCGGCAGCGCCGCCTCGGCCTTGAGGTAGCCGATGACGCCGAGCCCCTCGCGGCGGACCTCCGGGACCGGGCTGCGCAGGGCTTTCAGCGCCGCGGCGAGCGCGTCGGGGAGCACCAGCTCCCGCAGCGCCCTGAGCGCCGCCGCCTGCACGAAGGGGTCGGCATGGTCCGCCCGCTCGATGAGGAGCGGGCCGCAGGCGGGCTCCTTCTTCTCGGAGAGCGTCTCGGCGGCGGTCCTGCGCACCTCGGCGTCGGCATCTTCCAGGGAGCGCACGAGGCCTTCCACGACCTCCGGGCCGTCATGCTCGTCGAGCGCCTTTGCGGCGGCGGCGCGCACGCTCGCCTCGTCGTCGCCGAGCCCCTTGAGCAGCAGCACCTTGGCCTCGGGCCCGACGGCCTCGGCGAGCTCCATCATCGCGACGCGGCGCACGCCCGGATCGGGATCGGCGCAGCGCTCGGCCAGATCGTCGAGATCGTCGTCGAAGGTGTCGAAGACCGGCATCGGGCTCACCGCAGCAGGTAGGGGATGTTGACCTTGACGGCGTTCGTCGGACAGTCGACCTCGCAGGGCATGCAGTACCAGCACTCGTCGTACTTCATGTAGGCCTTCTGCTTCGTCTCATCGATCGCGAGGATGTCGAGAGGGCAGACGTCGACGCAGACGCGGCAGCCCTTCTCGGCGATGCATTTGTCGTCGTCGATGACGACGGCGGCGCTCTTCGCCTGGGTGATGATCGGCATGGGTGATCTCCTTCGGGCCCGATACCGCCGGGTGAGCGCGCAACGCAGCCGACACGGCGGGCACGGAGAGTCCGCCAGGACCGTCCGCGCGGGGGAAAAACTACTCCGCGGCGGCGGGCGTCCGGATGCGGAGCTGGTGGTAGGCGTTCATCTCCTCCGCGGCGACGGGGACGATGAACGGGTCGACGGCGCGCTTGGCGTGGGCCATGCGGCCCTCGTCGTCCTTGTAGAGGACGGTGTGGCAGTTCCAGTTCGCGTCGTCGGTCTCGGGATGGTCGGTGCGCAGGTGGTAGAAGCCCCAGCGGCTCTCGGTCCGGTAGAGGGAGGCGGCCGCCGCCATGTCGGCGCAGTCGAGGATCGTCTGCATCTCCAGGGCGCGCAGCAGCTCGTGCGGGTCGCGGGCGCAGAGAAGGTCGAGGTCCTCGCGCACCTCCGCGAAGCGGCGCTGGCCGAGCTCCATCTTCGCCGTGACCTTCGGCGGCTCCAGGTAGTCGTTGACGAGGCGCCGCGTCTTGAACTCCATCTCGTGGGGGGTGAGCCCGTCCGCGCGGCGAGTGGGCGCCAGCACCCGCTCCTGCTCGGCGGCGAGATCGCCCGCGTCGTAATCGGCGAGGCTGTTGGCCGTGCAGTAGGCGGCGGCGTCCGCGCCGGCGATGCCGCCGTTCACGAAGGCGCCGAGCATGTAGTTGTGGGGCACGCTCGCCATGTCGCCGACCGCGTAGAGGCCGGGCACCGTGGTGCGGGCGTGCTCGTCGACGAAGACCCCCGAGGCCGAGTGGCCGGAGCAGAAGCCGATCTCCGAGATGTGCATCTCGACGGGGCGCCTGCGGTAGTTGGTGCCGCGCCGCTCGTGGAAGCGCCCGCGGGAGGGACGCTCGTTCGAGTGCAGGATGGTCTCGATCTCCGAGATCGTCTCCTCGCGCAGGTGGTCCATCTTGAGGAAGACCGGTCCGTTGCCGCCCTGGAGCTCCCGCCAGAACTCAAGCATCATCTGGCCCGACCAATAGTCGCACTCGATGAAGCGCTGGCCCTTGTTGTTGGCCGTGTAGCCGCCGAAAGGCCCGGTGACGTAGGCGCAGGAGGGGCCGTTGTAGTCCTTGATCAGCGGGTTGATCTGGTAGCACTCGAGGTTCGCGAGCTGCGCCCCGGCGTGGTAGGCCATGGCGTAGCCGTCGCCGCAGTTGGCGGCGTTCTCGTAGGTGCCGAACAGGTAGCCGGAGGCGGGAAGCCCGAGGCGCCCGGCCGCGCCGCAGGCGAGGATCACGGCCTTGGCCTTCACCACCAGGAACTCCGAGGTGCGGGTGTTGACCCCGACCGCGCCGGCGATGCGCCCGTCCGGGCCCTTCAGAAGCCGGGTCGCCATGTAGCGGTTCGTCACGCCGACCTGGAGGCGGCGCAGCTGCCGGTAGAGCACCTTCTTGACGTTGTGCCCCTCCGGCATCGGCAGCACGTAGGTCCCCATGTGGTGGACCTTGCGCATGTTGTACTCGCCGGAGCCGTCCTTCTCGAACTTGACGCCCAGCCGGTCGAGGTACTGGATCATCGGGAAGGAGCCCTGCGCGTAGGCCATCACGGCGGCCTGGTTCACGATGCCGTCGTTGGCGACCGTGATCTCCTTCACGTACTGCTCGGGCGTCGCGTAGCCCGGCACGACGGCGTTGTTGAGCCCGTCCATGCCCATGCTGATCGCGCCCGAGCGCTTGACGTTGGCCTTCTCCATCAGGACGACCTTGAGGCTCGGGTCGGCCTCCTTGGCCTTGATCGCGGCCATCGGGCCGCCGGTGCCGCCGCCGATCACCAGGATGTCGGCCTCGACGATCTCGGTCTTCGAGAGAATGGCGCTCATGCTCGGGCTCGTCCGGTGGGGCTTCGGCGGGGAGGGCGCGCGGGGGGCTCAGGCCGCCCGCGCGGGCCGGGCGGCGTCCTCGCCCGCATCCTGGCGAACGAGATCGCGCAGGTAGGACCACGGGAAGATCCCGCGGGCATGCCCGTCCGAGAAGCCGAGATTGACGGCGTAGCCGCCCATCGGGTCGAGGCGGGTGACGCAGACGGCCTCGAAGCGCGCGGGAAAGAGCCCTTCGATCCGGTCGCGGGTGCACCAGGCGCAGCGGCAGGCCAGGCGCAGCGCCTCGGCGCTCAGCGCGCCGGTCTCGCCATCCGGCCAGGCGAGGCGCAGCCCCGATCCGCCACGGGACAGGACCGCCTCGGCCGGGACGGCGTCGGGATCGAACGGCGGTTCCGCCATGGGGCGCATCTGGGATCTCCATCCCGGGCCGGCGGCCTGGGAACGGAGCGATTGAAGCCGAGACCCCCTGGAGCCGATAGCAATTAGTTTCCCGAGACCGCGAGACGGACTCGCCCGAGGACGATCCTCGCGCCGCGTCAGACCTCCCACCGGGGGCACTCTCCGCCTCGGCCGCCGGCGGCTACGGCAGGGCGCCGGCCTTCTCCTTCGCCTTCAGGACGGTGTCGCGGCAGGCCTCGGCCTTGCCGGCCTTCTCCTCGTCCTTCGCCTTGGCCAGCAGGGTGCGGGCCTCGGTGACGCCGCCGGCGGAGGGCTTCGTCGCGGGGTCGCTCGGCTTGGTGCCCGGCGCCTGCGCCAGGGCCTTGTCCGAATGGGCCGCCGGGGCGCCGCCGGGAGGCGCCTTGCCCGTCACCTGCGCCGCGCCCGCGCTGTCGAGGCGCTTCTCGAGGGTCGCGATCTCCTCCGCGCAGGAGGAGGCGAGGGCAGGCCCCGCCGCGAGCGCCAGGGCGAGGGCGGGCAGGAGGATGGGCAGGCGCGTCAGGCTCATGGGTGTCTCTCTCTTGCGGGCAATGGGATCGCCCTCCGTGCCGGAACAGCCTTCGGGCGCCGGGCCCGGTTCCGCGCCGGTCCAATCTGCCGCGGGCCCCGTCATGCCGCGCCGGTCACGGCTCCCGCTCGGCCTCGGGCAGGCCCGCGTACCAGCCGGCGTAGGGCGTGTTGCGCGCCATGTGCCGGTTGAGGTCCGGGGCTGCGTCGCGCCACCAGACCGGTCCGCGCTCCCCGAGCCCGCGCTTGGCGGCATCGACCGCCCGGCGGGCGGTGGCGAGGGCCTCTCCGTCACCGGCGCGGCCGGCGTCGCGCACGGCCCGGCGCGCCTGCATCAGCGCGTGCACCAGCCGCGCGCGCTCGGCCTCGGGCAGGTCCGGCCGCGCCGCCCGCCACAGGCGGCCCCGCACCACGATGTAGCGCCCGTCCGGCGTCGTCGGCATCCCGTGGGGGCTCCTGTCGTCTCCGGGTTGACGCTGCCGCCGCATGGCGGGATGGAGAGACCCCGGAGCGGTCCCCGGCCGCCCCTCGCGCGAGAGGCGCGCGGGCGCGGGGCCGGGTCAACGCGAGAGAGCGCCCTTCATGTCCACGACGTTCCTGCCCATCGACCGGGAGGCGGTCGCGCGCGAGGCCGCCAAGATGCTCCTCGAGATCGGCGCGGTGCATTTCTACCAGGACAAGCCCTTCACCTTCACCTCCGGCTGGGCGAGCCCGGTCTACACCGACTGCCGCCGGATCATCTCCTTCCCGCGCCTGCGCTCCGCGCTGATGGACTTCGCCGCCGCGACCGTCGTGCGCGACATCGGCTACGAGCGCATCGACGTGGTGGCCGGCGGCGAGACCGCGGGCATCCCCTTCGCCGCCTGGCTCGCCGACCGTCTGATGCTGCCCATGCAGTACATCCGCAAGAAGCCCAAGGGCTTCGGCCGCAACGCCCAGATCGAGGGACGGGTGGTCGAGGGCGCCCGCACCCTCCTCGTCGAGGATCTCGCCACGGACGGGCGCAGCAAGGTCACCTTCACCAACGCCCTGCGGGAGGCCGGCGTCGAGGTCGAGCACTGCTTCGTGCTGTTCTACTACGACATCTTCCCGGGCAGCCGGGACGTGATGAAGGAGCTCGGCCTGACGCTTCACGCCCTCACCACCTGGTGGGACGTGCTCGCGGTGGCCAAGCAGAGCGGCCATTTCGAGCCGAAGGTCCTCGACGAGGTCGAGCGCTTCCTCAACGCGCCGGCGGAGTGGTCGGCGGCCCATGGCGGCATCAGCGCCTTCGGATAGGCGCGCGGACACACGGGACCCTGTCCGGATGAGGCCAGGCCGTGCGAGCGTCGCGCGGCCCGCGTCTTCGCGTCTCGACCAGCGGGGGATTGGAACTCAGTCCTGACATGGATCGGGACGATTAGGTAATAAGTAATTCCTAAATTTCCTCTCAAGTGCGTTACTTGAGAACTTGTCTGATCACGTTGAGCGAGGTACCGTGTCTTAATAAATCAACAAGAACGTCTCGGGGACACCATGCGCGTGATCGAGGGAGTGATGCTGCTGCGGCAGCAGGTCCATTCGGACCGGCGCGGTCTCCTGGTCTCCCTCGAGGAGGAGGCGAGCCTTCCCTTCCCCCTGGAGCGGGTCTTCTTCATGAAGGTCGACCGGGCGGGCATCGAGCGCGGCGGCCACGCCAACTCCTGCGACGAGTTCATCCTGCCGCTCGCGGGCTCCGTCACCGTCGAGGTCGACAACGGCGTCGAGCGGGCGAGCGTGCTCCTTTCCGAGCACGACCGGGGCCTCTGGGTGCAGCCCGGCATCCTCATCCACCTGCGCGCCTTCGAGCGGGGCACGACGCTCCTCGTCTGCGCCTCGGCCCGCTACGAGGACACCCGCCACTACGAGGCGGCGCAGCCCCGTCTCGCCGGTCCCGCGCCCGCCGCGGCGTCCCTGTCGCCGACCCTCCCGCAGCTCCATCCGGCGGCCCTGGCCTGCCCGGCATGATCCCGCAGGCGGCGCCCGCCCGGCGCATCGCCCGCTTCCGGAGGCAGGTGGACGAGGCGGTCGCCGCCGTGCTCGGCGGCGAGGCGTATGTGCTCGGCGCGCCGGTCGAGGGCTTCGAGGCCGCCTTCGCGCGGTTCTGCGGCGCCGGCCATTGCGTCGGCGTCGCCTCGGGCACGGACGCCATCGCGCTGGCGCTGCGCGCCCTCGGGATCGGGCCGGGCGACGAGGTGATCGTCCCGGCGCTGACCTTCGCCGGCACCGCACAGGCGGTTCTGCATTGCGGCGCGCAGCCCCGGCTCGTCGACGTCGATCCGCGGAGCCGCTGCATCGATCCGGCGGCGGCCGAGGCCGCGATCACGCCCCGCACCGCCGCGATCGTGCCCGTCCACCTGTTCGGCCACCCGGCGGACATGCCGGCGCTCACCGCGCTCGCCGGGCGCCACGGCCTCGCCGTCGTCGAGGATTGCGCGCAGTCGCATGGGGCGAGCCTCGGCGGGCGCCCGCTCGGGAGCTTCGGGAACGCGGCTGCGACCTCGTTCTACCCGACGAAGAACCTCGGCGGGGTCGGCGACGGCGGCGCCGTGACGACGGACGATCCGGCGCTGGCCGCGCGCCTGCGGGCGCTGCGCTATTACGGCTTCGCGGGGCCCGAGCGCCTCAGCCTCGGGATCGGCTTCAATTCCCGCCTCGACGCCCTCCAGGCGGCGATCCTCGGGGCCCTCCTGCCCCATCTCGCCGACGGCAACGCCGAGCGCCGGGCCATCGCCGCCGACTACCGGGCGCGCCTCGACCTCGATGGGCTCGGCCTGCCGCCGGAGGGCGAGGGGAGCGTCTACCACCAGTTCGCCGTGACCCATCCGCGCCGGGATGCGCTCGCCGCGCATCTCGCGGCCGCCGGCATCGGTACGGCGGTGCATTACGCGCCGGGCCTCCACCGGCACCCGGCCTTCCTGGAGGCCGCCGCCGGGCCGCTCCCCGTCACCGAGGCGCTCTCGGCGAGCCTTCTCAGCCTGCCGATCCAGCCGGAGGTGGCGGCCGGCGCCCCCGAAGCCGTGGCGCGGGCGCTTGCCGGGTTCGCGTCGTGAGCGGGATCGTCCTCTACGGCACCGGCTCGCCGGTCATCGTCGACGTGGAGGAGAGCCTGCACCGGGCGGGGCTGACCCTCGCGGCGGGCATCCGCAACCGGCCGGGCGCGTGCCATCTCTCCGAACCCGCCCGCGGCCTCGCGCCGGACGCCGCAGGGCCGGGCTTGCGGGCGCTGCCCTTCCTAGTGCCGCTGTTCACCCCCGCCCAACGCCACGCGGCGGCGACGGAAGCCGCGGCGGCGGGCTTCACCCGGCCCTTCACCCTGATCGATCCGAGCGTGCCGGCGCCGCGCAGCCTGGAGACCGGGGAGGGCGCCTACGTCAACGCCGGCTGCACCCTCGGCGGCGGCGCCCGGCTCGGGGCCTTCGTCTTCGTCAACCGGGGCGCCAGCATCGGCCACCACGCTCGGCTCGACGCCTTCTGCTCCCTCGGGCCCGGCGTGGTGCTCGCTGGGCACGTCACCCTCGGCCGGGGCTGCGTGGTGGCGACGGGCGCGATCGTCCTGCCGGAGATCACGATCGGCGCCAACGCCGTCGTCGGCGCGGGCTCCGTGGTGACGCGGGACGTGCCGGCCGGCTGCCTCGTCCTCGGCAATCCCGCTCGGATCGTGCGGGAGGGCATCGGCGGCTACAAGGGGCTGCCCGTTCCATGACGCCGCACGCATGACGCCGCGCGTCCACCTCTACACGGTGTGCTGGGACGAGGCCGACATGCTCGGCTTCTTCTTCCGCCACTACGACCCTTTCGTCGAGCGCTACGTCGTCTACGACGACGGCTCGACGGACGGCTCCCTCGACATCCTCGCCGCGCATCCGCGAGTGGAGCTACGCCGCTTCGAGCGGGTCGAGGCGGCCTCCTTCGTGCTCTCCCACAAGGCGATGCAGGACGAGGCCTGGAAGGAGAGCCGCGACAGCGCCGACTGGATCGTCGTGACCGCGATCGACGAACACCTTCATCTCGGGGGAGGGCGCCCGATGGAGGACTACCTCGCCGCGCAGGCAGAGGCCGGCGTCACCCTGGTGCCGGCGCTGGGCTTCGACATGAACGCCCCGGAGAGGCCCGACGATTCCGGCGTCCTCGTCGAGCGGGTGACGCGGGGGCGCCCGCGCATCGCCTTCAACAAGCTCAGCCTGTTCCGGCCCCGCGCCCTGCGGGAGACCGGCTTCGGGCCGGGCCGACACGCAGCGGAGCCCGTCGGCGACCTGCGCCTGCCCGCCCGCGACGAGGTGATGCTCTGGCACTACAAGCATCTCGGCTTCGAGCGGAACGCCGCCCGCGAGGCCGAGCAGGCCCGCCGCCTCGGGGCGACCGACGTCGAGAAGGGGTTCGGCCAGCACTACCTCTGGGGCCGCGAGCGCCTGCGCGCCTTCTGGGACGAGATGGAGGCCACATCCCGCGACCTCGCCGCCCCCGGCTTCGACCCCGCGGCGGAAGCCGTCCGCCCGCTCTGGTGGGAGGGACGGCCAAGCATGATCCGGGTCGGCGAGGCGCGCCCCGCCCCCTCCGTCCCCGCGCGGGTGCTCGCCGAGCCGATGGTCTCGGTGCTGATCAAGGCGCACGACCACGCCCCTTACGTGCGCCAGAGCGTCGAGAGCGTGCTCGCGCAGTCCTTCCAGGACTTCGAGATCGTCGTCACCGACGACGCCTCCGGCGATGGCACCCTCGAGATCGTCCAGGGATTCGAGGACCCGCGCATCCGGGTCGAGGCGCAGGCGCGCAACCTCGGCATCTCCGCGACCATGAACGCGACGGTCGGTCGGGCGCGCGGACGCTACCTCGCGATCCTCAACTCCGACGACTTCGCCCTGCCGGGCCGGCTCGAACGGCAGGTCGCGTATCTGGAGGCGAACGCGAGCGTCTCGCTGCTGTTCGGCCTGCCCCGGATCGTCGACGAGAACGGCGCGGCGGCCGCGCCCTTCAACGATTTCCTGCGCCCCCTCGACTTTCCCGACTTCTCCTGCCGCTCCTGGCTCCGCGAGTTCTTCTTTCGCGGCAACTGCCTGTGCGCGCCGACCGCGATGATCCGCCGGGACGCCTACGGCCAAGTCGGCGCCTACGACCCGCGCCTCACCAACCTCCAGGACCTCGACATGTGGGTGCGGATGCTGGTGGCGGGCCGCACCATCCACGTCCTGCCCGAGGAGCTCACCGCCTTCCGCATCCGCGCCGGCAACGCCAACATGAGCGCGCCGCGCCGGGACACCTTCATGCGCAGCGCCTTCGAGACCACCAAGATCCTGGAGCGCTTCGCCGCCCTCGACCCGGAGGCTTTCGAGGAGGCCTTCGGCGACGCCCTGGACGGCGAGGCAGGGGCAGGGCCGGATGCGCCGGTGCCCGACCGCCTCGCCCGGCTCTGCGCCCGCGACCCGCGCACGGAGTACCGGTTCGCCGCCGTCGAGCACGCCTACCGCACGGCGACTGATGCGGACGGCTACGACCGGCTCCGGGCGGTCTCCGGCAGCGTCGACGCGCTGGGCCAGGAGGTGATCTGGGCCCGCGACGGCCTGCGCGCCGAGCTCGGCCGGCGGGACGCGGCGATCGCCGCCCTCGAAGGCATGCTGACCGCGCGGGAGGCGGACCTCGCCGGGACGTGGGCGACGCTCGAGGACGCGCGGTCCGGGCGCGCCGCTGCGGAAGCCGAGGGCAGGGCGCGCGCCGGACGGATCGCCGCGCTCGAGGCGGATCTTCGGGAGGCGGCGGCCGCGCAGGCGGCCTCGCGGGCGGCGGCGGAGGGCACCGAGCGGGACCTCCGGACGGCGCTGAGGCTCGCCCAGGACTCCCGCGAGCGCATGCGCCGCTCTCTGTCCTGGCGCTCGACCGCGCTCCTGCGCTGGGTCGGCCGCAAGACTGGCCTGTGAGGAGCCGAGGCCCTGCCGGCGCCGCGGTTGACGCTGACGCGCGCCGGCCCCTAGACAGGACGCCCGCGCACTGCGGAAATCTGGCGCCCGCCGCAGCGGCGTGGCCTGGGAAGGGTGGCCGAGTGGTTTAAGGCAGCGGTCTTGAAAACCGCCGTGGGGGCAACTCCACCGTGGGTTCGAATCCCACCCCTTCCGCCACTAACCATGGCCTAAGCTCCTGTAATGACAACGAAACGCTAACACGTCTTGTGCGATCCGTCTAGGATCGGGTAACAGATTGGGAGACAGTTCGGGTTACAGAGGGCCGATGTCGAGCGACTTCCTGCTGAAGCGCGAAGGGTTCTGGTACTTCCTGCGCCGCGTGCCTCAAAGCGTTCGGCATCTCGACACGCGCACATTCGTTCGCGGCTCGACCAAGATCAGGATCGCGGACGATCCTCGCGGCATCCGGGCCCGTCGCATTGCCGAACGCATGAACGCTGACGCCGAAGGCTTCTGGCGCGCGCTTCTGGACGGCCAAGCGGAGGAGGGCAGGGTCCGCTACGACGCGGCCCGCCGCCGTGCCCGCGCTCTCGGCTTCGACTACCTCTCGACCGAGGAGGTGGCCAGACTGCCGGCCGCGCAGATCGTGGACCGTCTGCTGGCGGCCAAGCAGCAGCCGGTCGCTCAGACCGAAGCTGCGGCAAGCGCGACCCTCGGCACCGTCGCGCCGCCGCAGATCATGCTTAGCGGCCTGTTCGGCGAGTTCGAGAAGCTGAGCAAGGCGTCGCTGAAGGACCTGTCGCCCGATCAGAAGCGGAAGTGGCGCAATCCCAAGCTCCGGGCGGCCACGAACCTGCTTGGCGTGATCGGCGACATGCCGGTAGCGTCCGTAAACCGAGGCCATGCCCTCGACTTCCGGCAATGGTGGGAGGACAGGGCGCTTACCGGGTCCGTGGAGATCGAAACCGCCAACAAGGACTTCGGCCACCTGAATATGATGTTCAAGGCCATTGAGCGGTCGCATCGCATCGGCCTCGGACCCGTGTTCGGCGAGTTGCGGATCAATGGCGGCTCGACGGGCCAGCGCCTCGCCTTCGACCCCACCTTCGTTCAGGACAAACTCCTGGCTACCGGCGCCCTCGCCGCTCTCAACCCGGAGGCCCGTGCCGTCGTCTACCTCATCGCAGAGACCGGCTTGCGGCTGTCCGAGGCCGTGAACCTCACCGAGGAGACCATCGACCTTACTGCGACGGTGCCGCACGTCCGGGTGAGACCTGATGGCCGGCGCATGAAAACGGAGCAGTCCGAACGTGACATGCCGCTCGTGGGCGTGGCGTTGATGGCGATGCAGGCGTTCCCCGGCGGCTTCCCGCGCTACCGAGACAAGTCCGCCTCGCTCTCGGCGACGGTCAATAAGTTCCTGGCGAAGGCGAAGCTGCTGCCGGCGACGGGGCAGACCCTCTATTCGCTGCGGCACACCTTCGAGGATCGGCTGACGGCCGTCGAGGTGCCTGAGAAGCTAGCGGCGGCGCTGATGGGGCATAAGTTTCACCGTCCCCGCTATGGCCTCGGGCCAAGTCTCGCGCAGAAACAGGAGTGGCTTCAGCGGATCGCGTTCAGGCCGCCCTCGACCGTATGAGCGTTGAGGATGCGTCGGGCGCGCGCCTGCGGCGTGTCGGCCTTCAGCACGGCGCTCCACTCCTCTTCCATTCGAGCCAGGATCGGGGCGTAGGCGTCTCCGTATTGCTCCACGAGGTAGGCCGCGAAGACCATCGCCTCGTAGAGCCGCCCGATCTCCCCCCTCTCCGTCACGGCTCTCTCCCTAGCCATTGGGGGGCTCGGAGAGGGCGGCGCGGCCATCATCGGTGATCGCCCAGCCGGCAGGGTCACATGGCAGATCACGCCCCCACGCCGCCCATCCATTGCGATGGCATTCGCGGCGGGCGCGCTCTTGCTCGCGCGAGCAGACCGGCGGCAGGTGCTTGCGCGAAACGAAACCCTTGTGCCGAGCAAGTTCCGTCAGGAAGCTGCGCGCGCCGTTCGTCGGCCCCTTCATCGCCCCTCCTCCCTGTGCGCGTCGAGGGCGGCGCGGCCGGCATCCGTGAGAGTGATCGTCGCGAGGCCCATGAAGCCGGCTAGGCCGGGATAGCGGCGCTCCACCAGCCCTTGGCGGCACATGCGCTGGAACGCGGCGTACTCGTCGGCGTCCAGTTGCCCGACGAAGAGGCCCTCGTTCCGGCGAGCCATGTCGAGGTGTTCGCGGGCGAAGGCGATCAGGCCGGGATCACTCGCCATGCTCGCCTCCCTGGGTCGGGAGAGCGCGGAGATCGGCCGCGTACTTCTCGTGATTGCGAGCGTCGGCGTGAGCCCAGGCAACGCCTCGTGCAGGACCTCGGGCGGTGCGACCGGGGTTCATTGCATCCTGGAGTTCCCCTCGATACTTCGCGGCCAATCTGTCGTGATAGCGCGCGCACCGCTCCCGCATCTCCGCTGCGCCTGCGGGGTCGGAACGGAGCGCGGCGGGGATCGTGGGGAGGTTGTTGCTCACGAGGCATCCAAGCTCGGTCACGACCGAGCCGCCCCAACCCTCTCCGATGCGACCGCCGCACTCTTCCAGAGCCACCGCCAACTCCCCTCGTGTGGTCTCAGGCATGGGGGTGCTCCTCGTCACGGGGCGGGACGCCGACCGACACGGCGACCGGCGGATGAGCGGAGCCCACGATCAGCAGATGGATGGGAGCGCCTGCCTGGATGAGCGCGATCTCCTCCGGGGTCGGGAGCCACGACGAGACCATGCGGTTGACGCCGGGGCTGTGCGGCTCGTCGCGGATGGGCAGGCCGCCGCAGGTGCCGTCCTTGTCAGGGTCCCAGCCCTGCGGCGCGCCGAGGTTGCGGGTCGCGCCCGTGATGCGTCCGATGTGCATGGCTCAGGTCTCCACGGGACGCACGCCAGTGGCGCGCCAGATGCGCAGTCCGAGAAGGCGGCGCTGCCAGAAGCGCAGGCTGTCGCGGGTAATTTCGTTGTCGATCAGCCGAAGCGTGGAACGTGCGCGTGCCGCGGCCTTCACGTAGCGAGTGCGCAGGACCCGCTGCTGCTGGCCGAGCGAAAGCCGAGCCCATGCCGCGTTGTAGGCGGCGCACTCACGGTCGATCTGCGCCTGCCGTTGCTCCTCGGTCAGGCTGCAGAACTCCTCAAAGTCGAGATCGTCCTCCCTATCCATGGGGGTGCTCCTGCTGGAGGGCGGCGCAGTCGAGCGCAAGGAGATCGGCCACGCGGGGCTGGTGCGTTCCGTCAAGCACATCGCCGATGGGCGCCTCGGGATGGACCGCGAACGTGTCGCCGGGCGTCAGACCGGCTACTTTCATCGCCGCAAACGTCCTGAGGAACGGCTCCAGCGCCTCCCGGAGGCGGGCGTTGTCGGCGCGGGCGGCGGTGAGGGCGGCTTCGAGCTGATCCGCGATGCCTCGAAGGCTATCGGGCATTCGCTTCAATCCCATGCCAGCGGCGCGGTCAGCTTCGTCCCTGAGAGACGCCAACGCCTCCCGGATCTCGTCTCCGTCCTCGTGCGGGGCCATCTCAGCGGTCCTCTGGGGAGGTGGCGAGCAGCGCGTCGATCTTGGCGAGCATGGCTTCGCCCGGCGCCGCTGCCTCAGCCGACAGCCCGCGAACCTGCGCGGTGTTCGCCTCAACCCACTGCCGCGCCTCGCGAAGCACAGCCCTCCACCCGTCCGTCTCTGCCGCAGGGGGCGGGGCAGAGAGGTCCCCAGAGGCATAACGGCGAAGTTCTGCGAGCGTCTTGGGTGCGTCGCGCTTCTTATCAATGGCCGAGCACGCCGCCCCGATCAGCTCGCGCGGCACGAGCACGAACCCGTCCGTCCCCCCGCCACCGCCCCCGGTGGATGCGGTCGGGAGGGCGGCGGAGCGGAAGTGCTCGGCGACGGCGAGGGCTAGATCGAAGTCGTCAGCTATGTGGAGACGGTTATCGAGCTTGCCGGCTCGAATGTCGGCGGCGCATAGCGGACGACCACGCTCCTCCTCAAGTTTCGCGTGCCGCTCCCGCACGATCCTCCGCACCTCCGCCTCCCCGAGCGGAGGCTGGGGCGGGGTGGGGGCTTCGATCAGCGCGCAGGAGATCGCCTCACCCATCGCCGATGGCGAACACGGGAACTCGGCCTCGTGCTGGAAGTGGCGGTATGCAGCCCGAACGATCTCTTCGGTCAGCCACGCGGGCCGGCTCGCACTGAGGTCCGCAAGGCTGGGGCCGCGCCCCTGGTTGGGGGCGGTCATGGCTGGCTCCGGGAAGGGCCGCGAGACGCGTCGATGTTCGCGCGCTCGACGGTGAAGGTGATCGCGGCGACCCAGGGGTTCGCGTCCCAGGCGTCCGCGCCGTGGAGGCTGTTCCAGAGGGTGCTAAAGCTCTCCCGGGCGCCGAGCGTGAGTTGCGTTCCGGGGAAGAGGTAGTCGTGCCAGTAGCGATCCTCCTCTTGCTGGACGCCCTCGGCCTGCGCATCGTCCTCGCTGATCTCCTGCAACCGCTGCACGCGCACGTCGGCAACGTGGAGCGTCAGGCGGGATCGATTGCGAGACAGGTGGAGGGGCGAGAACCACTTGATGCCGGGATCGCTCCCGTCATCGTCCGCGCGGTAGATGACCTTGCCGCCAAGGGCGCAGTAGCTGTCGCCGACCGTCCACACGCCCGATCCAGTATGGCACCACGTCTCGCGGACCCAGAGCCTGTCGCCCGGAACGTACGGGACCTTGAAAGTGTGACCGGGCCGGTCATCTCGCGTCCACCAGCACCACCGGTCGGACATGCCACGCGGGTTGGATGCCGTCCTGCGCTGTCCGCAGTAGGCGTCGAGGTATGGGGCCGGGTGTCTGGCCGTACCGCCCGGCGCAAGGGCGTCCATCGAGGGCGCGGACGGAACCTCATCCCGGATGATCCGCCGGGTCTGCGTCTTCCTGCCATCGAACAGGGCTCGCACCATCGGCGCGCTGAAGATGATCGGACGGTCCGTCATCGCGCGCCCTCCCTCGGGGGAAGAGGCTTCGACAGCTTCCTCGTCGCGCTGGACTGAGGAGCGGCAGGGGGGAAGCCGGCGCTACGGATCGGGCGCGCTGGGGCGGGGAGAGTGCTCAAGCTGAAGCCCTCCGCGCGGTCTCGCCGCCGCTGCCGAGGAGGCAGGCGACGGCGATCACCCAGGCGACGGCCACAAGAAACGGATTCGTGCTGCCGTAGGCCACGGTCGCGTAGTAGGCGATGATGAACCGGGGCAGGACGAGCCAGCCGATCCAGCCCAGGACGCCGAAGATCGCCGGAAGGCCCGTCCCGAAGAGAAGGGTCAGCCGCGGGAAAAGCGCTGCGCAGATCAGGAAGATCGCACCGTGGTGATGCCAGAAGCTCACGGGCCGATCCTCCCGTCTCGCAGGGCTTCGATGGTGCGCAGGATGAAGTCGCACTGATCGTCTGTCAGGGCGTCGTAGCCGGCGAGGACGCGGGCCCGACGGATAGCTCGAGCTGCCTCGGCCGGCGCCGGCAGGTCCAGCGCGAGCGCGCCGGCGCGATGGGCCTCTCTCGACCTGCGGAGGGCGTCCGTGATGAGGGTGCGGGTTGGGGCGGGCATCAGCGCTGCTCCCGCCGCTTGAGCTCGTGCCGCACCGTGTGCGCCACGTCCTCGTCCATCTGCTGGCCCGCGGCCCAGCGCAGATAATCGCTCGGCACGTCCCGCCAGAGCGTGTTCCGGTGCTTGCCGAAGGTGCAACGCGCGAGGAGCGCGGGCTCGGCCGACCAATGGATGAGTTGCTCAACCGATGCGCTGTTGAGGAGCGCCTTCAGCAGGTAGGCGGTGACGTAGGCGTCCGGCCCAGCGCGATGGGTTGGCTCGGCCCGGCGTCGGTCGGCCGGCAGCTTCAGCCAGTAGCGCAGGGTGTTGTTCTGGTGGTTCGGCGCGTCCGGCCAGACCCGCAGGGCGCAGCGATAGGTGCAGATCCAGGGAGTGCCGCCGGTCAGCGCCGCGCACCACTGCTGCTCGAACTTCGCGTTGTGGGCAGCGAAGGCGATCGGCGGCTCGTCGCCCCGATCATGCCGCCGCGGGTCGAGGATGGTGTGGGCGAAGTCGTCCCACGCCTCCGCGCCGGCCACGTCCGCATCTACGATGTGATGGACCGCCGACGTCTCGGGCGGAATCGGATGGCCGGGGTTCACGAGGGACGACAGCGGATTGAGCACCCGCCATCCAGCGTCCTCGCGAACGAGATCGGACCAGCCGATCTCGCAGACGGCGGCCGGGGGCTCGAAGCCCGTGGTCTCGAGGTCGACGACGCGGATGTGCACGGCTCAGCCCTCCGCCTCGTCGCGAGCCATCTGCTCGGTCCCGGCGGCGTGCCCGGCCTCCCAGGTCACAAGCCGTGCGGGATCGTCCTTGATCTCGGCCTTGAGGCACTTCTTCGTGCCCCGCAACGCGTCCTCGTACCCGCGCTTGTAGTCCGCGCTGTCGGCGTCGATGGCGGGCGTCGCAGCTTCGTCACCCTCTGAGGAGTCGGCGACCTCGTTGCCTGCAGCACTCGCATCTGCGGGCGTATCGGGCCCCTGATCGGTCGCCGGCGCTTCGCCGCCTGGGGCGTGCTCGATGGCGGGCGGGCTGCCGATCCGATCAAGCACAGCGTGAAGCTTCGGCCGCGGGGCGACGGCGCCATCTTCCTGCGCGCCCTTGAAGTCGTAGAGATCGTCATCCCGACGCATCAGGTCGTCGAGATCGGTGGACATCGGCAGCACCTTGGAGTGCCGACGCGCCACTGTCTTGCGGGCCATCTCGCCCCACCACTGCACCCAGGGGCCGTTCCCTTTGGCGCGGCTGACAGCGCGAACCCTTTCGATCTCGGCGAAGCTCATGACCTCGCGGGAGCGCTCTCCCGACTTCAGCACGGCGACGGAGTAGGCAGCGATCGGCTTGCCGCGCTCGCCCATCGTCGGCTTGTGGCGAAGGATCGGCTCGTCACCGAGCTCGTAGAGGAACTCGTCGTTCTCGTAGACGACGTGGGCCTCCCAGGTGGCGATCTCGCCCGAGTTGCGAACCTTCTTCCGCAGGCCGCCGATCATCGGCATCCACTGCGCCTTGCCGCTGAACTCGACGATCGCACCCTCGCGCCCGTCCGGGAGGAGGCCATCCTGCGCGGCCCGCATCGCCGAGTTGAAGAAGGACTGACGATCCAGCTTCATCAACCCGGGATTGTTCTGCACGGCGGTCAGCAGCACGCGCTTGAACCGCTCGACGGGAATGTGGGCTGGAAGCGCGGCCTTGAACTGCTCCTCGCGGTTGCCGATCTGGTCGTTGAGAACGACGATGGGGTTCGCGGTGCGCTCGGCGACAGCGTTCATGCTGCGGATTCCCTCTGCTGGATGCGGGTGACGCGGATCGGCCGGGTCGTGCGCGCGGCGACTTGGTAGGCCTTCGCCTCTTGCGTCTTCAGGCTGATCTTCCAGCCAGGCAGGGACGCCCCGGCGGCGAAGCCGACCTTCGTTCGGATCTCGGCATCGATCTCGGAGCAGCGTGCCTCATCGGCCTTGATGCGCGCCTTCGTCTCGGCCCGCTCATCGAGGAGCGAAGGCAGCGCGTTGTCAGCCGACAGGTCGACAGTCTGCCCGGTATCGCCGTGTAGGCGGGCCGCAAGCGCGACGTCGCGCATCCAGTCCGGCTCGGGCACTCGACCGCCTTCGACCGTAGCCCAGAACTCCCCGACGGCCCGGCGCAGGGTCTCGATGACGCCAGCGTGGATCGGCACCTCAATAATCTCGAGCGCGATGTCGTGGCTGACGACGAGGGCGCCAACGGCGGCCCACTTCGCGCCGACGAGATGAGCTTCGGTGATGACCTGCAGCGCGTAGCCGACAGGAAGCTCGATCTCGCCCGTGTCCGCCTCGCGCCAGCCGCGGGCGAACACGGAGCGCTCGACGCTCTTGATCTGCACGGTGCCGAGCCCGAACACCGGGCAGGTCACGAGAGTGTCCGGCGTCGCGCCGAGCCGGATGGCGGGGTCACGGAAGTAGTCCCGGTTCGGCTCGACCTTCCAGTCGGGCCGCTGCTCGCGCAGCAGCTCGACGGCGACCGGCTCCAGCAGGCGACCGCGACGCATCGCACCCGTCTCCTCGGCAATTTCGCCGATGCGCCCGGTCTTCAGCGCCCAGACCTCGTAGGCGGACACGTAGGGGTGTGCGCCGACCAGAGCTGCGACCGTCGAGGCGGTCACGTCCTGCGCCCGGGCGGCGAGCCACGCTTCGCGCGTCGTGAAGGGGATGCGCTCGATCCGCATGGCGCTCATTCCGCCGCCATCGGGAGCACCGGCTCCTCGCCGGGCCGGGGCGCGTTCGCGGCGACCTGGGCGGCGGTGCGGATGCGCTCCAAGGTCTCGACGCGATCGATGCTCGGTCCGTGCGGCCACTCGATCCACGCGCGTTCGCCGATGACTGCGGCGACGATGCCGAACGGGCAAATCTCGGACGGCATTTCGGGGCTCGCCTCGATCGCCCGCACCTCGTCGCCGGGCGCCAGGAAGAACATCTCCATGCTGACGTGCTCGCACGCTGCCGAGACCGAAGCGCCGTAAGGGCCGCCGACCTTGGCATAGACGCGTCCTGTGTCGTCGCAGACGAAGTCCACGACCGCGCGGATGAGGACGACGTCGCCCTTCACGAGGACTTGGTGGGGGTGGGTGGACATCAGGGCCTCCGGGCGGAATCGGGGTGGTAGCGGGCGCACTCGCGCGACCGGCCGGCGGCCTCGTCGGCGTGGAGCAGGCGGGCGTGCTCGGCGCGCACGGCGTCGAAATCGTGCGGCGCTCGCGCGAGGCGGATGCGGCGCTCGCGCGAGGCGGATGCGGCGCTCGATCAGGATGTCGGCGAGGACGCGGGACAGACCCTCGTCCGTCGAGGCGACGAGGAGGCCGACGCCCCGCTCGTGGAGCATCCCGGCCGCGTCCTCGGGCGTCAGGGCGTCGAGCGTGGAGGTCCGGGCGCTCATCGCCGGGCCTCGCGCAGGCGCTTGGAGGCTGCGTCGGCGGCGGCGCTCGAAACGAAGACCTTCCGCTCGGTCTCCGGATCTGCCGTCCGGAAGCATGGCTCACCCTTGCGCGGACCGCGCGAGATTGCGCGGGTGACGCATTTGCCCGTGACCAGCACGCCCTGACCGTCGACCCGCTCGAAGAGGTAGCCGTACCAGTTGCCGGGCAGCGTCATCTGCTCGCGGGCGGCGAGAGTGAAGGCGTCGAGCCAATCGCTCATGGCCGCACCGCCCAGCCGAACAGGCCGCCGACGAGGGTGCCGAGCGCCGCCACACTGGCCGCGATGCCGGCCTGGGCCGCGCGCCCGAGCGCCAGGAAGGCGTCCACCGGGTCCGCGGGCGTCTCGGGTCCGCCGACGAAGCGGCAGGCGAGGTCGACGAGGCCCCAGACGCAGGACAGCACCAGGGCGCCGGCCGAGCCGCAGAGGCAGAGGAGTTGTCCGTCGGACATCACGCGCCCCGCTCGTCGATGGTCACGAGGCAGGTGCTGACCGAGGTGCCGGACGCCTTGAAGGAGTCCGCCGGCAACGGTTCGATGGTGCCGCCGCGGGCCGCGACCATCTCGCGGAAGGTGGCGGCTCGGCCCTGCCGGAACAGGACGCCGCCGCTCATGATCGCAACCAGCCGCCCGCCGGGCGCGAGGAACTTGAGCGCGTGCTCGACGTGCCGGATGTCCTGGTCCCGCGTGAAGGGCGGGTTCATCACGACGCGGTCGTACTGGCGCTCGGATGCCACGGTGAGGAAGTCGCAGCACACCACGTCGAAGCGATCGGCCTCGTCGAGGTGCTCCGCATTCGCGCGGTTGAGCTCTACGCAGTCGACCTGGCCACCGGCAACAAGCGCCGGGATCGCCAGGGCGCCGCGCCCGGCGCTGGGCTCTAAGACCCACATGCCAGGAAGGATGCCGGCGGCGGCGATGACGCGCTCGGCTAGGTCCGGCGGGGTGTAGAACTGCTGGAACTCGACCTTCCGGCTGACGATCTCGCCAGTGAGGATGATCGGCTCCACGGCCTCGGCCGCGTCGCCGTCGAACAGGTGGGCCTTCGCCTTGCGGCTCCACTTGCCGCCAGCCGCCTCCAGGACCTTGTTCGTGTCGGTGTAGAGCTTGCGGTCGAGCTGCCCGAGGGCGACGAGCGACAGGGCGTTGCCCTCGCAGGTAGCGCGGTCGAGCACGGAGAGAACGTCCTGGGAAACGCGCATGGTCAGGCAGCCTTCAGCGGGAGGGGAAGCGTGTCGGAGATCGCCGCCCCGCGCTCTTGGGCGGCCTCGATCAGGGCGCGCTCGGCGGCGACCCCGGTCGGGTAGGAGGCGACGAAGACCGGCTCGAGCCAGCGATGGCCGGACCATTCCCGCTCGACGTGCTCGTAGACGGACCACGCGCCGGTCCCGTCGAGCAGCGCGCGCTCCGAAGCGACGCGGGCGCGGACATTCTCGAGGAACAGGCGGACCCTGCTCAGGCGGTCCGCCGGCAGCGGCCGGGCGAGACGCCGGTAGTCCGGATCGACCCGGCGGAAGCGCTCGTGAGCGCGGTCGAGGCGGGCCTGCTGGAGCGCGGCCCGGAAGTTCAGGCGACCGTCCGTGTGGAATGGCGTGTCGCTCGGGAGGGGGGTCGGGGCGGCCATGTCAGGCGGCCGACCGGTTGAGCCGGCGGACGACCGCGCGGCTATCGAGGTAGGCGACCTCTGGGTGCCGCCGCTTGCCGGTCGGCTCACCGCGCAGAGCATCGGTGAACCGGGGGCCCTGCACGGCGGACACTTCGACGCCGAGCTTGATGGCAGCCTCGGCCTTGGTTCGAGCGTAAGCCGTGCTCTTGGCCGACCGGAACAGCTTCAGCGGGCCGTATACTGGGGCCTGGGACATCGGTCGCTCCACCGCCTCGGGGTGAGGCGATGGAGGCAAGATAGTGGGGGATATTGCCCCCGTCAATCCTTTATGGGGGCTTTTGCCCCCGTTCTCTCATTCTGGCGGTCTACGCACCGTGAGATGCTGACCCGGCGTAAGGTAAATCAACAGCCTGTATACACCGACAAAACCTTGTATTTGTTGATAAATTCGGACTTCCGCACAGCCGGTGAAAAATTTTCAGGGCGCGTATTGTCGCCGATTGACTCTACCATGGATTGAGAACGAAGTAAGAACATCTGAGGAGATGCCCATGTCACTGCTGACCGTCGAGCGTTCCACCCTCTCGGCCGATTCGATGCCGCTGGCGCAAGAGCGTGCCTTTTCAGTGCGGCTTCGCTGTCGCTGTTGCGACCGTGAGCGGTCCCAGGTCGTCCGCATGGTCGACGAACCAGACGACCCCGCGACGATGCACGACTTCTACGAGTCGGGAGCCGTCAAGGAGATAGACCCGGATTGCATGTATTGCGGGGAGACTGGGGCGACGATCCTATCGGTCCGCTACATGCTTCAGCCCGGCGAAGGGCGATCGACTACCAACGAATGACTTGATAGTCGAACACAAAACGCACCAAACCGAGGATGGTCACCTGCTTTCCATCCTCGGGATTGAAGTCTCTTGGCACGATGATCGGCGCATGCTTGGGGTTCGACGACATAGGAGCGAAAATGGCCCTATCGCCGTCGAGGCTGAATTTCTTGACCGATCGCTCGCGCAGTCTGCCGTCGTCCAAGGTCTGCTGGATGACGAGGATCATTCCATCGGCGGGCTCAAGGCCGAGATCAGACCACGCGCAGCAGATAACGAAGTCGCCATCACGAATGGGTCGTGGCTCAGCCTTGTCCATGGAGTCGCCCTCGACGCGGAAGGCGAGTTGAGCGGCGAAGGGGTAGTCGGGATCGCGCGGGGCGGAAATCATCTCACCCGGGGTATCGTCAAATACCGATGCCGCAAGGAACATCCCCGCACTAACAGAACCATCGACTCGCGCGAGGCCAAAGTTCCGGCTGGCGTCGGCTAAGCCGCCGGACGAGGTGGGTCGAAGCGTCTTCGGTCCGGCTTCGTATGCAAGCCATGCGGCGGTCGTGTTTAGCCCTTTGGCCAGCTTCTCAACCGTTTCCATGCTGGGCGAGTCATTCGGCCGACGCATGAGATCCTTGATCGCCGTCGCCCCCATACCGCCGTCAATCGACGCCGCCCGCATGGACTTCTGAAGGTCGGCAAGCCGCTCCTGAATACGCACGCGAATGTCTCTTGCCATGCGGGGGAAAATACCCCCGGCCTTCCGTGGCACCGAGGGGGAAGTAGGCCTTGACGAATGGGGGAGATAGCCCCCATTAATGTGGCCATGCTGACGGTCGACCATCTCCTGCGGGTCATCGACGCCTTCCGCGCGAAGCGCGAGGTGTCCGACGCGCGTGTCTCTGCCTTCCTCTTCAACGACGGAAAGCGTGTCCGCCTTCTGCGCGAGGGTGGCGACGTCGGATCCCGTCACCTCGCGAGCGCGCTCCGCTGGCTCTCCGACAACTGGCCCGAGGGCGCCGAGTGGCCGGAGGGGATCGACCGCCCCGAATGCGCATCCATCCGGTCGGCGTCCGGTGAGGCGGTCTCGTTGGGAGTCTCGGCATGACCCGCGCCGTCCTCCCGAACCGGCGCTCGCACGAGGCCTTCGACTTCGAGCATCGCGGTTCCCGCTGGACGGCCGGCATCGGTCGCTATCCAGACGGTAGCCTCGCCGAGGTCTTTCTCGATTGCTCGAAGGCGTCGTCCGATGTGGCCGACGATGGCCACGACACCGGGATCGCGCTCTCCTTCGCCCTTCAGCATGGGGCGCCGATCCAGGCGTTAGCGAAGTCCGTCGCCCGCGAGCCGGACGGATCGCCCATCGGCATCACCGGCCGGTTCATCGACGCCTTCGCCGCGTACGAGGCGGGAGGCCGGCCATGACCCGCTTCCGCTGCATCACGGCGTCCGACCGCCTCTGCCTTTTGGCCATGCTGGTGAGCATCGCCGTAGTCATGTGGGCCTGCTCGAGCACCAGTAGCGAGCCCTTCGACGCCCCGATTGCGTGGGGGCGGCCGTGACGAGGGTCAGCGACGAGTATGATGCGACGATCGTCAGCCTCCTGGCCGAGGGCTTGACCGCAGGCGAAGTCGCACGCCGCATCCTCGTCGGCCGTCACTGGGTCTGCCTCCGCGCAAATGTTCTCGGTCTCGAAGCTATCTGGCGCGCCAATGGGCTGGCCGAACCAAAGCGTAGACGCCGGCAGAGGGCGCGCTCGCGTGATGAGATCGTAGCGGCGGTCAACGAGATCGTTGGCACGCGCAGCGACAACAGCGCATCGATCCTCGCTCGGACCGTCCGTGCTCAGGCGGCCGCCGGTGTCGCCTACAGCGACAACGGCATCGCCTGCCTGCACGACCACGGGCTGAGCCTCGACGATATCGAGTCCGCGCTCGGCGTGCCGCCGAGCATCGCGGCCCGCGCCATCCGCCAGTACTCGGAGGCGCGCCCGTGATCGGCTCATTGCCCCCACTGCGCCTTCCCGCCGTGCAGGCGGATCAGTCGCGCCAGCTTCCTGCGCGCGAGACGGCTGAGGCCGCTCGCCCGCTCCTCTTTTTCAGCCCGGCAGCGAGTCGGTTTACCTCGCTGACCCGACTGCCGGGGCGTCTCGCCTCGGCTCTTTTCTTCCGTCGCGTCCACCCCCGCCGGCAAGCTGTCGGTGGTCGCGTCGTTCACCTCGGAGTCGCGGCATGACCTCATCCGCGATGCCCTCCTCTGCAAATCGCTCCTCGATGTTCACAGCATCGAGGAGCGACATGCGAAAGTCTGGGGAAGTCCTGCGACAGCTTGGGGTGATCGAACCCCAAACTTTCGCAGAGCGGATCGGCGAGTTCCTGCGCGGAATCCATCCGGCGAAGACCGCCGCCAACGTCGAGGCCGATACCGGGATCTCGGCCAAGACGGTCTCGAAGTGGCTGGAACGCGCGTCCTCGCCGTCCGGCACCGCCTACCACCGGCTCATCGAAGCCTACGGGCCCGAACTGTTCGTCTTCGTCTCGCCCGACGCTTCGCCTGCATCGCTGCAAGAGGCTGCGCGCGTCTGCCAGCAGGCGCGTCTTGAGCGTCAGGCTGCGGCACTCAGTCAGCAGCTCAAGGTTCTTCGGGAGGGGCGGCCATGATGCGGGTGCGTCTTGCTCGAGGCGCGGCCACGGCCCTGCGCGGCCTGTCCATCGGCCTGCTCTGGATCGGCAGCCTGTCGGTCCCGGTGCTCACCGCCTCGCGGTGGCTCGACGAGCGGGCCCGCGCCCTAGACCCCGAGCTCGAAGACTGGGGGCACCGATGAGCGGACGCGTCGAGCTTCGAGTGGACGGCCTCACGATCTTCGACGCCGAGGGCGTTCAGGTCGCCGTCATGATCCTGACCCGGATCGGGAAGGGCGCCGCCTTCAAGGTGGAGCGGGCCGGCGTGCCGGAACTCGACGTCGATCTTGATGACGTCGCGCTAGGCCACCTCTGCCGCCTGACGCAGGAGGCGCACGTCGCGGCCTGCGTCGAGATCGCCTCCGAGCCCGTCGAGCCTCGCGTGCCACGCCGCGAGCCGCAGCTTCCGGCTGTCCACTCTTCCTGGCCCTGAGCGGCCCGCCCACGCGGGGCGATCCCGCGCGACAGACGAGGAGCCGACATGGCTGAGAAGCTGAAGGACGCCAAGGCGAAGAAGCAGGCGGGCGTGCACCCCGAGGTTCTGAAGAGCCTCATCGCCAGGTGCGATGGCATGAAAGCCGACATGGATGAGGCCCGCGGCGAGCTCGGCGCTGCGGTCAAGGATGCCGAGGAGACCCACGGCATCAACCGCAAGGCGTTCAAGCTCGTGCTGTCGCTGAAGCGCATGGAGCAGGACAAGCGAGACGACTTCCTGCGGTCACTCGACGACTACCGCGAGAAGCTCGACCTCAACCCGCAGGCCGACCTGTTCGCTGATGACGAGGGTGACGAGGCCAAGCGGCGCGCCGGGCAGACTGCGAAGGCCCAGGCCGACGACGAAGCGGCCGATCGCAACAGCAAGGCGCTTCGCGGCGGCATCAAGCAGCTCGACCCGGCGGTGCACTGAGCCATGGCGCTGCCGAAGATCCTCGCGCTTGATCTGGCAACCCGGTTGGGATGGGCCTGTGGCTCGCCCGATGGGGAGCCGAGCTACGGCACCAAGGTGCTGCCCGCCACGGGCGAGGACATCGGCCGCTTCGCCCAGGCCTACAACGAGTGGCTTCTCGACATGATCACGCTGGAGAGCCCGGCGCTGATCGTGTTCGAGGCGCCGATCCTGGCGGGCAAGACCACGCCCGCCACCGCCCGTAAGCTGATGGGGCTTGCGTGGCACACCGAGTTCTGCTGCCGGCTGCGCGACATCCGCTGCGCCGAGCACCACCTGCAGAGCGTCAAGAAGTTCTTCGCTGGACACGGCAACGCCGACAAGGCCGCGATGATCGCCGCGGCTCAGCGCCAGGGCTGGTCGCCCCGCGACGACAACGCGGCCGATGCCCTTGGACTGTGGGCGGCTACGGTACACGAACGAGCCCCCCGCTATGCTGAGCGCTTCAAGCTCGGCGTCCTCGGCACACCGAGGGCGGCATGACACATCCGTCGATCTTTGAGCGGCATCCGGCCTTCCGCGCCGCCCGTGGGCCCGAGCGTCAGCGCCAGGGCCTGAACGACATCCGCGCCGTCCTCCCTCCCGCCGAGACGAAGGCCGCTGCCGTCGTGTTCGCCGCCCTGCAGGACGAGCGGCTGATCCCGCACGCAATGCGGGTGCTCGACGAGATGCCGCTCGACACCCAGCAACTGGTCTTCACTCGCTCGCAGGCATTCCGGTGACGTGGGTGCTCCTCGAAGACGGCGCGGTCATCGCCACCGGTACCTACGCCCAGATGCTCGACAGGGCCGAGGCCTGGGCTGCCTGCGAGCGTCGGTGGCATCCGGACGGGACCGAGCTCGCACCGCGGCTCGCGCGAGGCTTCTCGCTTCTGCCCGAGCGAATGATCGCAGATCGGCGGAGGGCGGCATGACATGGCCCTTCGCACCGCTGCCGCCGCTCGGCTTCGACATCATCATGGCCGACCCGCCGTGGTCTTTCGCCCTGCGGTCGGCGCGCGGCGAGCGGAAGAGCCCGCAGGCGCAGTACGCCTGCATGTCGCTCGACGCGATCAAGGCGATGCCCGTCGCGCAGCTCGCCCGCGGCGACGCCTTCCTCTGGCTCTGGGCCACGAACCCCATGCTGCCGCAGGCGCTCGAGGTCATGGCGGCCTGGGGCTTCACCTTCACGACCGCCGGCGCTTGGGTGAAGACCACCTCGGGCGGCAAGCTCGCCTTCGGCACCGGCTACGTCCTGCGCTCGGCCTCCGAGCCCTTCCTGATCGGCAAGTTCGGACGGCCCCGGGCGGGGCGCGCCGTGCGCACCGTGATCATGGCCCCGACCCGTGAGCATTCGCGCAAGCCCGACGCCGCCTACGCCGCCGCCGAGGCGCTGGCGCCTGACGCGCTGCGCCGCGCCGACCTGTTCTCGCGCGAGAGCCGGCCGGGATGGATGTCCTGGGGTCACGAGGCCGGTCGCTTCGACGCCTCACCCCTCCAGGCCGCGGAGTGACCGCCGTGGCCGTAGTCGACCTTCAGCAAGCGCGCGACGCCCGAGCCGGCGCCTCCTTCGAGGCCTATGCCGCCGCGCTGAAGCAGGCGCAGGCCTCGGGCAACATCGTCGACATGGCCGCGGCCGTGCGCGCCTTCGACGACTTCATGCGCCGCGCCGGCCTGTCGGAGAAGCACCGCCGGGAGATGCTCGGATGAGCAGCGCCGTCGTCCCCTTCCGCCAGCAGGCCCAGCCCGATGCTGAAGCGCCGCCGCACAACATCGAGGTCGAGCAGTCGCTTCTCGGTGCTCTCATGCAGCGTAACGCCGGCATGGCCGAGATCGCGGCTTCGGTGAAGGCCGAGCACTTCTTCTTCGGTGAGCATCAGGAGATCTTCGCGACGATCGCGAGCCTGATCGCCCAGGGCGTCGACGCCGTGCCGATGACGGTCAAGGGCTACCTGCCGAAGCCGGAGATCATGGGCGTGTCGGCGATGCAGTACCTCGCCCAGATCTTCAACACCGCCACCACCGTCCAGGCCACGGGCTACGCCAAGATCGTGCGCGACTTCGCGATGAAGCGCGAGCTCGTCGTGATCGGCGAGGACCTCGTGCAGCGGGCCCGCCACGGCGGCATCGAGACTGCCAGCGGTTCGCTCATTGAGGACGTGATGGCCGACCTGCTCGTCACGCGCGCCAAAGCGCCGGACGACAAGCGAACCAGCCTCTCGGCCGCGACCGGCGGACGGTGGCTGCTCGACCGCATCAAGGGCATCAAGGCCGGCACCGTCGGTAGCACCGCCATCTCATCGGGGATTCCCGATCTCGACCGTGTGACGCAAGGCGGCTTTCAGCGAGGCCAGTTGTGGCTGCTCGGCGCCAGACCGGGGATGGGCAAGACGGTCGCGATGACGTCGATGTCGCGCCGCTCGGCCCGGAACGATGGCGTGCTCGTCTTCCAGCTTGAGGTGACCAAGGACCAGCAGTGGGCCCGCTACCTCGCGGATCTCAGCTACCTGCACAATCGCCCTCTCTCCTACGGCCAGATCATGGCCGGCCACACGGATGATGAGGACGACTGGCGCCTTGCGGACGCCGAGCAGCGCCTCTCGAAGCTGCATCTGCAGGTCGACTGCCGCTCGGGCGCCTCGGTCGCCGAGATCCTGTTCGCCGTCCGGGCCGAGAAGAAGCGACTCGCGGAATCCAACGTGAAGCTCGGGGTCGTGTTCATCGACCACCTCAAGTTCATGAAGGTCTCGGACCGCTACAGTGGCAACCGCAACCTAGAGATCGGCGAGATCACCGGCACGCTCAAGCAACTGGCCAAGGATGAGGACATCTGCGTCGTGCTGCTCGTCCAGCTCTCGCGCCAGACCGAGGCGCAGGGGCGGCAGGACAAGAGACCCGTGCTCCCGGATCTCCGCGACTCCGGTGAGCTTGAGCAGGACGCAGACACCGTCCTCTTCCTCTACCGCGAGGCCTACTACCTCGAGCAGAAGATCAAGGCCGGTGGCGACGACGAGCTCGCTACCCGCCTGCTCGATACCAAGCACTCCCTTGAGATCATCCTCGGGAAGAACCGGGCCGGGCCCTGCACCACGCTGAACCTGTGGTGCGACGTGGCCGCCTCATCCATCGCTCAGCACGCCAGGGGGCCCGTATGACCGCCCAATCCGATCTGCCGGCGCCGCTGGTGCCGCACGACATCGATGTCGACGGGATCAACGGCTTCCTGCTCCACACCGACCGCCTGTTCCACTCCGAGCTCTGGGCACTCTCGACAGGCGAGGAGTTCAAGGCTGCGGTCGCGCTCTGGGGGCACGCCTGGAAGCAGAAGCCCGCCGGCTCGCTGCCCAACAACGACCGCCTCCTCGCGGCGTTCTCCGGCGCCGCCGGGCGCTGGAAGAAGGTCAAGGCAATGGCCCTGCGGGGCTTCGTTCTGTGCTCGGATGGGAGGTACTATCATCAGGTCCTGTGCGAGGATGTGCTTCGAGCCGCGAAGGCGAAGGATCAGCGCAAGGACAGGACTGCCGCGGCGACGCGCGCCCGACATGCTCGGGACGAGGGCGGCACGACCCCGCCGTCTGGCGGCAAAAAGGCGAGCAAAATCAACGAAACGGGCGTCCGTAACGAGGAACGTCACGAGGCACGTAACGTCCAACGTGATGAGAGCCGTAACGGTGTCCGTCACGAAGATCGTAACGTCTCCGTCACGGCCGACACACGCAGACCGTTACGTTCACCAATAGAAGTAGAAGGGGAAAGGAAGAAGAAAGAGAATATACCGGCAGCAGCCTGTGAACCTGTACCTCGCGAACCGCAGACAGCCGCGGCCGAGCCGCCGCCTGCCTGGAACTCGAGGGCGAACTTCGACCGGGTCGAGGCCCGGTGCCGGCGCGAGTTGCCACGGGACTGGGTGAACGACTTCGTGGTCGGTCCCATGGTGAAGCTCGAGCACGACGGCCTCGACCTCGAGGCCGAGATCGTCCCGGCCATCCTCGACCTCGTCGCCAGCCGGCGCGTCCCGATCCGGACATGGGGCACGTTGGCCAACGCCGTCGCCGAGCGGGTCCGGATCCAGCGCGAATCCCGGACCTCTCAGGGCCTGCCCGCCAAGGCCGCCGCGCCGACGCTGGAAGCCGAAATGGTCGACATGGCACCGCATGGCCGCTGGGCCGAGGAGACGATCCGCAAGATGGTCGCCCGCCACCGCGCCAACCCGTCGGACTGGATCGAGGCCGTGTTCGGTCCGCCGCCCGGCCAGCCGAGCTGCAAGGTCCCGTCCCGGCTGCTGATCGGTGAGGCGGCGTGATGGCCCGCCGCGCCACCGCCCCCTCGTCGATCGCCCGGCTGTTCGAGCGCCAGCGCGCTAAGGCCGTCGCGGCGCTACGTCTCGCCATGCCTCCCCCCGCTGCTGGGGAGGGTGGTGCCGAGCGCGTGCCGCCGGCGACGGGCGACGAAGCTGAAAGTCGGCCAGCTCGCCCGCCCGCTAAGCAGCAGAACATGCAGAGAAAACCGGAGGCAGTCGACGAGTCTTCCGCCCGCGGGGCCAAACTAGTCCACCTGCCGGCCGATGGCGATTGGCCGCTGCCCGCTTTACGCCAGGGCCAGTGCCGCTTCGCCTGCACCCCGCACAACGCCCCGTCGGACGCGCACCGCTTCTGCGGCCGCCCCACCCGCATCAGCCGCTCGAACCTGCACGGCTCCTGGTGCGACGAGCACCTGCCCCTCGTCTGGGGCGAGGGCTCCATCGGCGAGCGCAACGCGGATCGCCTGACCCGCCGCGTCAGAGAGGCCTGAGCCCATGAGCCGGACCCGAGGGAAGCGCCAGCACATCCGCTTCGGCGAACGCCGCATCATCGACCCGGATCGCGCCTGGTTCGTCGTGGCGACCTGGGACATCGCCGCCCCGACCTACGAGGCGCTGGGCGAGGCAGACCGCCATGCCGAGAAGGCGCTTCGCGAGGACGGGCTCGATGTCTGGATGCCTGTCTACGAGTCGACCATCATTCGGCGCGGCCGCAAGGTCGACTGCGTGCTTCACCTGTTCCCGGGCTACCTGTTCGTTGGGACTTCGACCGAAGCCGGAAACCCCGATTCGATTTCCGGCCAGCCCGCACCGAAGCCCGACGAGGCCGACCTGCGCCTCATGCGTCGGTGCCAGCACGTCGCCGCCATCCTCGGCATCGACGGGCCGCTGCGCATCCCGCATGGTGTCATGCAGGCCATCGCCGATGCGTTCTCGGGCAACGTCAAGTCCGAGCGGATGCAGGCGGCCTCGCTCTACCGGGTCGGGGAGACGATGCGTGTCGCCGACGGCCCCTTCGCCTCGTTCTACGCGATGGTCACAGAGCTTCTGAAGACCGGCCACATCCAGGCTGACGTCGATATCTTCGGTCGGCCAACGCCTGTGCGCTTTGAGCCGCATCAGTTGGAGCGCGCTTGATGTCAAGACTGGGACGCATTCCGTGCATCGTGCCCTATTGTAAGTGCACCGCACGAGCCGATCGGTTTCCGCCCTGCACGGAGATCATCTGTGCGAAACACTGACGCTCGGTCTCAGCTTCAACGAAGGCTCGTTACCGACAGGTCAAACGTCGTCAGAAAGTTATCTGGCGGATCCTCTTCGGCCCAGCCATACCTCCACCGGGACGGGGACAAGTATACATCACGGCTGTGCAGCAAGTCGCGGATACGTGGGATCGTTGCAAGTCCGAGGCGATTGAGATCGCTATGGGCATCACCGCTTGACTCTGCTGATCCGTTCTGAATCTATGGCACCCAGGACGACCGGATGTGTGTGCTGCGCTCCTTCGAGGGTGCGCCCTGCCGATCCTGGCGACGGGGAGAACCGATCGCCTCTTTGATCGGATTCCGTCCAGACCTGACGACCCTCAGATTTTCGAGATCGATGCGGCGGCGTGGAAGGACACGCAGCAATCGCCAGCGGGATATTCACGGGGCTAGGTAGTGCTTCCCGCAATCCTAGGTGCGCCCGAAAAGGCCTGAGCCAGTACATGCCCCTAGCCGGTATCAAGCCCGGCCCGCATCGACGATCCCCTGCGAGGCGCCATGACCTCCGACAACCCAGACCTCGCGACGTACGATCTCGTTTACAAGGCTTGGCGAGCACGTGAGGCCGATCTGCATGGCCGAGCTTGGGACCGCTACGAAGCTCAGAGCGCTCGTATCGCTGAGATCGGCGAAGAGGCGTATCTGGCGGAGGCGCGTGCGAAAGCGGGTAGCGAAGGCTTTGTTGGGATCTTTGGTCATCCGGGACATCGGGGCGTGCCAGATGATCTTGAGTACCGGCTGCGTCAGACAGCCGAATTGTTACCCTATCTGCTGAAAGAGCTTGGCGTGCAGGACCCTCGATAGGCGGGGCGCCATGCTCGCCCTCGACAGGATCGCTCCATGAAACTCGGGAAGAAGCCGGCTCGCCCCGGCGCGATCCAGCTCGCCTTCGCCAAGTACGCCAAGGCGAAGAAGCTCCCGATGCCGGCCGACCCGGACAATTTCGGGCACGAGGCTCTCGAAACCGCGCCCTGGGGCATGCTCGGCAACGCGGACTACGGCGATTGTGTCTGGGCAGGCGCGGCCCACGAGACCATGCTTGCCAACGTCATGGGCGGTCGGGTTGTCTCCTTCACCGACCAGTGCGTGCTCTCGGACTACTCCGCGGTCACGGGCTTCGATCCGTCCCGGCCCGACGCCGACCAGGGCACCGACATGCAGGTCGCGGCCTCCTACCGCCGCAAGACCGGCGTGGTCGACGCCAACGGCGTCCGCCACCAGGTCATCGCCTACCTCGCCCTCGACCCGAAGAAGCCGCAGCAGATCGTCCAGGCGCTCTACCTGTTCGGCTTCGTCGGCCTCGGCCTCCGCTTCCCCACGAGCGCCATGCGCCAGTTCGACGAGGGCAAGGCCTGGGATGTCGTCCGTGGCGCCCGCATCTATGGCGGGCACTACGTGCCCCTGATGGCCGTGCGCGAGGGCAATCCGGTCTGCGTGACCTGGGGCAAGCTTCAGGCGATGACCCCGGCCTTCCTGCGCAAGTACGCAGACGAGGCCGTGGCCTACGTCACCGCCGAGTCCCTGACGAACGGCCGCAGCCTCGAAGGCTTCGACCTCAACACCCTAGTCTCGGACCTGAAGCAGGTCACGAAGGCGGCGTGAGCGTCATGACCGCTTCCGGCGTCTGGCACAGCACCGTTTACGAGCTTCGACGGCTCATCGTCGTTCTGGCCTTGCGCGTCATCATCGCAGTGGTTCCGCGGGAAGACCGCCGGACGATCCAGGCGGTCGGCGTGATGCTCGAGGCCTTCAAGGCCGACCACCGCTCGTGATGCCCTACGACAGTGAAGACCAGCCAGATCTAGTGCTGGAGCGAGCATCGCTAAATGAAATGCGCTGTCTCGCTCGCGAACTCTCAGAGCGCGGGTTACACGACCAAGTCTATGAATTGGTGACCGAAATTTTCATGATTGCATTCGAGCGCGGCGAATACGACTGGACGAAAAGATGACCCAAGCCCTGCACACGACCTTCGACAGCCTTCTCGCCGGCCTCGACCGCTCGCGCGATGACGTGCTGGCGAAGCTCGACGCCCTCGTGTCGGCGCACGACCATCGCGGTAAGGCCGCGTTCGATGGTCGAGAGGCGGAGCTTCGCGCGTCCGTCTCCAACCTGCTCGCGAGCCTCGATCCGCTGAAGCACGTGGCCGTCGCCATCGCGGGGCTGCCGGCTGTTCCCGTTCAGACCGAGGTGCCCGTCGCTCCGAAGTCGGTGAAGGCCCGCACGGGCGAGTAGCGTGGCGAAGTCGACATACACCCAAGAGATCGCCGACACGATCTGCGAGCGCATTGCCGGGGGAGAGACCTTGCGCGGGATCTGCCGCGACGAGGGCATGCCGGACAAGGTCACAGTCTTACGCTGGCTCCGCCTGCACGAAGATTTTCGCACCCACTACACGCGCGCGCGCGAGGATCAAGCAGACAGCTGGGCGGATGAAATCGTCGAAATCGCCGACGAAAGACATCCCGAAGATGCCGCGCGCGCTCGGCTGATGATCGATGCCAGGAAATGGCTGATGGGCAAGTCGGATCCGAAAAAGTACAGCGACAAGATTGCCCATCAACATACAGGCCCCAACGGGGGGCCGATCCAGGTCGTTGACCTGAGCAAGTTGTCCGATGATCAACTCGCCGCTCTCGAACCTGTCCTCGCTGCAATTGCCGGATCCGACGGGGCTTCTGGCCCAGGTGAGGGCGGAGAGGCGGAAGAGAGCGAGTGACGCCGAGGCCCGTCGCGTCGCGCACGATGCCGAGCGAATTCGAGCCCGGTGTCAGCGCCTTTCGGGGTTTGTTCGGGAAGCGTGGCACGTCCTGGAGCCCAACGCGGTGCTCGTATGGAACTGGCATCTCGATGCCGTCTGCGAGCACCTCGAGGCCATCACCGATGGGCGCCTGAACCGCGTCCTCATCAACGTTCCGCCGGGCTCATCGAAGTCGCTGATCGTCAGCGTGTTGTGGCAGGCTTGGGAATGGGGTCCGCTCGGCCTCCACTCGCTCCGCTATCTCACGACCGCCTTCAACGACGGCCCAGTCAAGCGCGACACTCGGAAGTGCCGCGATCTCATGCTGTCGGACTGGTATCGGGCGCTTTGGCCGGAGGTCGCCTTGACCCGCGCCGGCGAAACGTCCTTTGCGAACAGTGGCACGGGCACCCGTGAGGGCGTGGCCTTCGGCTCCCTGACATCTCAGCGCGGCGATCGCCTGATCATCGACGATCCGCACTCGACGGAAACTGCGGAGAGCCCTGCCGAGCGAGCGACGACGACGCGCCGATTTCGAGAGGGCGCGACGAACCGGCTGAATGATCAGGAGCGATCCGCGATCGTCGTCGTGATGCAGCGGCTGCACGAGGAAGACGTGTCGGGCACCATCCTGAAGCTCGGGATGGAGTATGTGCATCTTTGCTTGCCGATGGAGTTCGAGGCCGAGCGACGGTGCCGGACCCGCATCGGCTTCTCGGACCCCCGCAGCCAGGACGGAGAGCTTCTGGACCCCGTGCGCTTTCCGCGCGAGACGGTCGAGAAGCTGAAACGCGACATGGGCTCCTACGCCTATGCGGGGCAGTATCAACAGCGGCCGGCTCCGAGAGAGGGCGGCCTGTTCAAGCCTCACTGGTTCAGCAAGGTTCGAGCGGCCCCGGCCGGGTGCATCTGGGTTCGCGCCTGGGACCTGGCGGCTTCCGAGCAGCGGCCCGGCACGGAGCCTGCCTACACGGCCGGCCTGAAGATGGGCCGCGCTACGGACGGAACGCTCTACATCGCGGACGTGCGCCGCGACCGGCTCTCGCCCGGCGGCGTCGAGCGCCTGATCCTCAACACAGCCCAGCAGGATGGCCGAGCCTGCCGGGTTTCGCTCCCCCAGGATCCCGGACAGGCCGGCAAGAGCCAAGCCCAGTACCTCGTGCGCCAGCTCGCCGGGTTCACGGCTCGTGCGACGCCCGAGAGTGGCGACAAGGTCACCCGGGCGGAGCCGGTATCGGCGCAGGCCGAGGCGGGCAACATCTTCCTCGTCGGCGACGGGGCTTGGCAGGACGCCTTCCTCGAAGAGGTGTCGAACTTCCCGAACGGCACGTTCAAGGATCAGGTCGACGCCATGTCACGAGCCTTCGACGAGCTGGCGAACGCGCGACGCCCTCTTGCCATCAACGACGCCGTTCTCCAGCGCGCGGCGATGGGCGGTCGGCGGCGGTGAGGCTCTTCGACTGGTTTCGCGGCGGTCGCAGGCCATCCCCTGCGGCCGAGCCCGTCGGCAAGACCGCGTCGCTGCCGGGCCTCAAGGTGCCGCTGGCCGCGGTCGCCCGCTCGCGGGTTCCCAAGGCGGCGCCGGTCAATCCATTCCTGCCGGCCAGGCATCCTGCAGGCGTCGCCCCGGCCGGCGCATCCCTGGCCATGGACGAGCAGGTCGTGGATAGCCTGGGCTGGACGAACGGAGCCTATCCCAACGGGCAGGTCGGCGAGGGCCTGTACTTCCTCGGCTACCCCTATCTCGCGGAGCTCGCCCAGCGTCCCGAGTACCGCAAGATCTCCGAGATCATCGCCACCGAGATGGTGCGGAAGTGGATTCGGGTCACGGCCTCGGGCGAGGAGGACAAGTCGGAACGCATCTCGGCGATCAACGCTGCCCTCGACCGCTTCGGCGTGCGGGATGCGTTTCGTGAGATCGCGGAACAGGACGGGTTCTTCGGGCGTGCTCACCTCTACGTCGACCTCGAAGGCGGCGATGAGCCGATCGAGGCGCAGACGTCCATCGGTGCCGGCCGCGACAGTGCGAGCGCGGCGAAGGTCGGAAAGGGCAAGCTGAAGGGCTTCAAGACCGTTGAGGCGGTCTGGTGCTACCCCTCGGGCTACAACACGACGAACCCTCTCGCGGCGGACTGGTACAAGCCCGCGCTCTGGTACGTGCAGGGAAGGCCGGTCCATGCGACCCGGCTGCTGACCTTCGTCGGTCGCGAGGTGCCGGACCTGTTGAAGCCGGCCTACTCCTTCGGCGGCCTCTCGATGTCGCAGATGGCCAAGCCCTACGTCGACAACTGGTTGCGAACCCGGGCGAGCGTCGCGGACCTGATCTCGTCCTTCTCGACCTCCGGTGTGAAGATCGACATGGCGGCGATGCTGACGGGCGGCGGTGACGATAGCGGCGACGCCTTCTTCCGTCGGATCGACCTGTTCACGAACCTCCGGGACAACCGGAACACGATGGTGCTGAACAAGGCCGTCGGCACGGAGGCGGCGGAGGAGTTCTTCAACGTCTCGACGCCGCTCGGCACGCTCGACACGCTTCAGGCTCAGACGCAGGAGCACATGGCGGCCGTCTCTGGCGTGCCGCTTATCAAGCTTCTCGGCATCTCGCCGGCCGGGCTGAACGCGTCCTCCGAGGGCGAGATCAGGACGTTCTACGACTCGATCCACTCGTTCCAGGAGCGGTTCTACGGGCCGCACCTCCGCACCGTGATCGACATCGTCCAGCTGAACGAGTTCGGCGACGTCGACCCCGACATCGGCTACGAGTTCGAGCCGCTCTGGTCGATGGACGCGAAGGAGGCCGCCGAGGTGCGCGACCTCGAGGCGCGCACGGCCCAGACCTACATCGACAGCGGCGTGCTGCTGCCGGAAGACGAGCGCAAGCGCATCGCGACGGCCAAGGACACGCCCTATCAGGGGCTCGACCTCAGCATCGATGTCGGGCCGCCGGGCCTCTCGACGGAAATGCCCGAGCCGCCGGAGCCCGGAGAGCGGCCGAGTCTCGAGGCGGCGGAGTGAACTATCACGCCCGCCTCGACGCCGCATTCGACGAGGCCAGCACGTTTACGGGCGGCGGCCGGCGCAAAGGCCCTTCCCCCCGATCGATCTTCCGGCGCGCCAAGCGCCTTGAGCAGCAGTACGCACGGCGGCTGCGGAAGATCGCCCGACACGTCGGGGACATCGTCCGCGAGTTCGACCTGACCGATGTGCTCGGTGCGTTGGGACCGATACAGACGGCGCTGCGACGCTACGCCGAGATCCTCGACCCATGGGCCCGCGCGGTCGGCGCCCGCATGGTCGCGGAGGTCGCAGCGCACGACACGACGTCCTGGCGGAAGCTCTCCGCCGAGATGGGCCGCAACCTGAGGCAGGAGATTGAGACCGCGCCGACCGGGGATGCGCTGCGCGCCTCCCTCGAGCGGCAGGTCACGCTGATCAAGTCGCTCCCCCTGGAGGCCGCCGAGCGCGTTCAACGCCTCGTGACCGAGGGCATCTCCGAGGGGCGCCGGGCGGCCGAGATCGCGACCGACATCATGGAGACCGGCAACGTCTCGCGTAGCCGGGCCATGCTGATCGCGCGCACCGAGGTCAGCCGGACGGCGACCGAACTGACCAAGGCTCGGGCCGAGCACGTCGGCTCGACGCACTTCATCTGGCGCACGGCCGGCGACACCGATGTCCGCGCCACCCACCGAAAGCTCAACGGCAAGACCTTCCGCTGGGACGATCCGCCCGAATGCGACCCCGGCCACCGGGCGCTGCCTGGCGGGATCTGGAACTGTCGGTGCTACCCCGAGGTGGTGGTGCCGGACTGAGGCGCCATGCCCGAGACGAACGCCACTGCGACCATCGCCTTCGACTACGCCTCGGCGCGGGCCTTCGATGCCGACGGGCACCTCCACGTCCGCCAGACCCGCATCTCCAAGGCGATGGTCTGCCCCTACGTGGGCCGCGAGATTCCCGACGCCGATCGCCTCGGCCTTGACGCCGACGAGATCTACTACCTGCTCCGCGATCCCGAGGAGCTTGCGAAGGCCGCCGCCAGCTTCAACGGCAAGCCCCTCCTGTTCAATCACAAGCCGGTCAGCGCCGAGGACCACGACCACGCGGGCACGGTCGGCGCGCTGTCGAACGCGACATGGAACGCCCCCTACCTCGAAGCCGACCTGTCGTGCTGGTCCGGGCCGGCCATCCGCACGATCGAGGACGGCTCCCAGAAGCAACTGTCGAGCGCCTACCGCTACCGCGCCGACATGACGCCCGGCACCTACGAGGGTGTCCGGTTCGACGGCGTGATGCGGGACATCGTGGGCAACCACGTCGCCCTCGTCCGCGAAGGCCGCGCCGGACCCGATGTCGTGGTCGGCGACTCACTGGAGAACTTCATCATGGCCAAGTCTGCCCTGACGCGGGCCGGTGCGACCACGCAGGGCGCGCTCGCCATCTACCTTCGTCCCAAGCTCGCCGAGGACGCCAAGATCGATCTCACCGGCGTCGTCGCCGGCCTCACCGCGCAGAACTTCAAGGCGCGCCAGGGCAAGCTGCTCCACGACCTCAAGAAGGTCACGACCGGCAAGCTCGCGCAGGATGCCAGCCTCGAGGATGTCGGCGAGGTGGTCGAGGCGCTGGCGGCCATCCTGCCGGAGGAGGTGCCGGAGGTCGTTGAGGAGCTGGGCGGCACCGACGAGCCCGACGAGCCCGAGGGCGCCCGTGACGCCACCGAGGAGGAGGTGATGGCCTTCCTTTCCGGCAAGCTCAGCGAGGAGGATATGGCGAAGATCAAGGCGATGCTCGCCGGTGAGACGCCGCCGCCGCCTGCGATGGATACGAGCAAGTTCGTCACCCGTCAGGCCATGGACTCCGCCATTCGTGTGGCGGCCAAGGAGGCGACCGAGGCCGCCAATCGCGCCCAGCAGCAGATCCGCGACGCCGAGCGCGCGGTCCGCCCCTACGTCGGCGATCTCGCCATGGCGCACGACAGCGCCGATGCCGTCTACCGCACCGCGCTGACGTCCCTCGGCGTCGACGTCGCGGACGTTCACCCGTCCGCCTTCCCGACCATCCTCTCGATGCAGCCGAAGGTCGGCGACGCCCCGCGTCGTCCGGCCACCCCGATCGCGCAGGATGCCAAGCAGGCCGAGGACTACGCGGCCCGCTTCCCCCACGCCAACCGGCTGAAGTGAGAGAGGGCGAGCCATGCCTTTCCAGACCCAGGTCTACACCACGCAGGCGCCCGCCGTTGCCGGCGACTTCGCCTCCGCCAATCCGCGCCACTCGGCGCTCTCCGTCCCGGGCGGCTTCGTCGCTGCGGCCGCCGGCCTCACGGTCGGTCTCTTCGCCTGGGCGGATTCGTCCACGGGCACGATCCTCGCCAACACGGGCACCGGCGCGCCGACCTGCTTCGTGCACCGCGAGCTCAACGCCGACTTCTACGTGCAGAGCGCCGAGTACGGGATGACCATTCCCGGCGGGAAGTACGTCGGCGAGATGTTCAGCGGCGGCGACTTCTTCGCCAAGAACGCCGGAGCGGGCGCCGTGACGAAGGGCATGAAGGCCTTCGCCAACAACACCAACGGCTCGGTCTCGTTCGCCGCGGCCGGCGCCACCGTCTCCGGCAGCACAGAGACCAAGTGGTACGCCCATACGGCCGGCGCCGCGGGCGAGCTCATCAAGATCTCCAACACCGTTCCGTAACCCGGGCAGCAGGAGCCTATCATGACTTTCCAGGCCGACCGCGCCCGGCTCGAGACCGAGTGGGGCATCCACATGATGGCGCAGGACTGGCTCCCCAGCCAGTTCCGCCACAACTTCGAGCTCGCGATGGATGCCCAGCCGACGCTGGTCACGGCGCCCAACGCCGGCATCCCCTCGTTCCTGACGCAGTACGTCGACCCCGAGGTCGTGCGCATCCTGCAGTCGCCGAACGAGGGCGCCAACATCCTCGGCGAGCGCAAGCAGGGCGACTGGACGACCCAGACCACGTTCTTCTCGGTGATCGAGAACACGGGCGAGGTGTCGTCCTACGGCGATTGGAACGCGAACGGCGTCTCCAACGTCAACGCCGCCTGGCCGCAGCGCCAGTCGTACCTCTTCCAGACCATCATCGAGTACGGCGACCTGCAGATCGAGCGGGCCGGCCTCGCGCGCCTCAACTGGGTCGCGGAGCTTCAGACCTCGGCGGCGTCGACGCTCGACAAGTTCCAGGACTACACCTACCACTTCGGCGTGGCGGGCCTGCAGAACTACGGCCTGCTCAACGATCCGTCGCTCTCGGCCGCGCTCACCCCGAGCACCAAGGCCGCCGGCGGCGTGAAGTGGGTCAACAACGGCGCCGTCGTCGCGACCGCGAACGAGGTCTACGCCGACTTCCAGGCGCTGTTCTCCAAGATCGTCGCGCAGACGGCCGGCCGCGTGAAGATGAGCGACCCGCTCATCCTGGCTCTCTCTCCGAGTGCGCAGATGGGCCTCACCGCCGTCAACTCGTTCGGCGTCGGCGTCGCGGACCTCATCAAGAAGAACTTCCCGAACCTCGAGGTCGAGACCTCCTACCGCTACTCCACGGTGGCGGGCGAGGTCGTGCAGCTCTGGGCGAGGTCGTTCGACGGCAAGGACGTGGGGTACTGCGCCTTCAACGAGAAGCTGCGCGACCATGGCATCGTGCGCAACCTCTCCGCCTACGCGCAGAAGAAGACGGCGGGCAGCTGGGGAGCGATCATCCGCTACCCGCTCGCCTGCGCCCAGATGGTGGGGGTCTGAGCGATGCCCGGCACCGTCACCGTCGCATGCAAGCTCCCGCACGGCCTCGTCCTGCAGGAGCAGACCATGGTGAAGCGGTCCGAGCCCGTCATGGGCGGCGGCTACCGCGAGTACGAGATCGCCGTGCGCACCGGCAGGGCGATCACCGTTGCCGGCAGCGCGCGGCCGGTGAACCCGTCCGAGGAGGTCGAGTTCGCCCCGCACGCCGGCGGCTACGGCCTGACGCCCGGCGTCGACCGCGACTTCTTTGATCGATGGCTCGCGCAGAACCGCGAGCTCGATGCGGTCAAGAAGGGCTTCATCTTCGCCGCGTCGAGCGACGACCGGGCCCGGGGCATGGCCCGTGAGGGCAAGGCAGGCCTCTGCGGGATGGAGCCGGTCAATCCGCGCGACCTTCCCACCGAGTTCCGATCCATCAAGACGGCGGAGAAGTAGCCATGGCCGAGCGCAAGATGATCAAGATCGCGAGCCGCCTGCCGATGGCCGTCTCGCTCATCGGGCCGCCGGCCGATCCGGAGCGCCCCGGCGTCGGCCCCGCGCCGGTCGCCTTCACCGTGCCGGGCGCGGGCCATCCAGGTCAGGATACCGTGGCCAGCGTCGACGCGGAAGCCTTCGCGGCCTGGAAGAAAGGCAACCCGGACCACGACTGGCTCGCCAATGGCCTCGTCCGCGAGGTCGACGACGATTACGAGCCCGGGGAGATCGAGTTCGGCCACGAGCCGGCGCTGGAGCGCCTGACGAAGGACCGCGCCAACAACAAGCTCGCGGGCGAGGGCAGCGGCGAGACCGAGGAGGCGCCGCTCAGCTCCGACGCCATGGCCGCCAACAGCGACGAGCCGAATGACGACAGCCCGCGCTCGCAGGTCGGCGACAACCCTTCCGCGCCGCGTCGCCCTGGCCGTCCCGCACGGGTCTGAGGAGTTAAGGGCCGTGGCGATCACCAGAGCGGATCTCGTCGCGGCCTTTCCGGAGTTCGGCAACGAGACGGTCTATCCGCAGACCCAGATCGACTTCTGGCTTCAGCAGGCGACGAAGCTCTACAGTGAGACGCGTCTCGGCGCGTCTTACACTCTCGCTGTCCTGCTCTTCGTCGCGCACAACATCGTCCTGTCGGCGCGCGCGGCCAATGCCGGCGTCGGCGGGGCGGCCGGGCTATCCCTGGCGCCGGTAACGTCGAAATCGGTCGGGGGCGTCTCCAAGAGCATGGACGTCTCGCTGACGGCCTATGCCGGCGCCGGGCCCTACAATGCGACGCCATACGGACAGCGCCTCTACGGCTTGCTCCGGTCCATGGCGACGGGGCCGCGCTACAGCGTCCATCCGGCGGTGCTCGCCGTGCGCTTCGGACGACGGTTCGTCTGATGCCCCTCGTCGTCAAGAAGGATCGCACCGAGGCCGTCCTGTCCGCAGTCGCCGATCTCGTGAAGACCAAGCTCCTTGTCGGCATCCCTGCAGAGACCGCCGACCGTGCGGCCGAGGCCGGCGAGCCGCAGCCACCGAACAACGCGACCATCGGATACGCGATGGAGTTCGGCCTGCCCGAGCGCAACATCCCGGCGCGGCCGCACCTTCTGCCGGGGGTGCAGGCGGTCCTGCCTCAGGCCGTTTCGCGGCTCAGGACCGCGGGCACGGCGGCGATCGACGGGGACAGCGGCGCGGTCACCAAGGCCTATCACACGGTCGGCCTCCTCGCGCAGAACGCGATCCGCGCCAAGATCACCGAAGGTCCCTTCGTACCGCTCTCGCCCCGCACCCTGGCGCGGCGCAGGGCTCGCGGCCGCAAGGGCGAGAAGCCGCTGACCGACACTGGGGCGCTGCGGGCCGCCTACACCTACGTGATCCGCGGGAAGGGGCGCTAGGATGGATCCTTTGCTCGTCGGCATACTCGGCTTTGCGGTTCTGTTTTTGGTGGCCTCCTTCTTGGCGGTGCACTGACTTGCTGCCCGGCCTCGACGTCACCGACGTCCTCGACGACCCGGACTTCCAGGACACGAGCCTGCGGGTGTTCTGTACGGCTCTGGACCCTCGTGCCGACGGGACCGTCACCGCGGTCGGCGGCTGGCAGGACTTCACCGGCGTCGTGAGCCCGGACGGTGGCCGAGACCTCGTGCAACTCGGCGAGGGCGACGCGCTCGACGGCGCGATCACGATCTACACCCGCTTTCCGCTCAGCACCGGCGGCCTCGAACGGGCCGCCGACCGCATCCAGTGGGGCAACGGCGGGCCCGGCACCTACACGGTCGTGAACGCCCAGCCCTGGCAGTTCGGGGACGGGTACGTGAAGGCGCTCTGCAAGCTCGCCGATAACAACCCCTCGGAGACCGAGCCTCCGGATGGCTACCTCGGCTAACACCTCTGCGACCGGCGGTTACCTCGCGCCCACATCGCCGGCGCCGGCCACCGACCTCGACCTCGATCAGGTGCTACAGGCTCTCGTCGTGGGCCTGACGGGCCTGCCCGGCGATTGGGTCCGGGCGCGCTGGCAGCCGAACGACGATCTCGGCGAGGAGCGGCCGCGCATCCCGTCGATCGGCACCACCTGGTGCGCCGTCGGCGTCACCGACACGATGCGGGACGATCAGCCCGCACAGATCCACCGCAGCGCCGGCGACGGCAGCACAATCCTCATCGCCCATGAGACCGTCACTGCCCTGGCGAGCTTCTACGGCCCGAAGGGCGACGGCTACGCGAGCCTGATGCGCGACGGCCTCTCCATCGCCCAGAACCGCGAGGATCTGACCCGGATGGGCATGGCCCTCTACGACGTCGATCCAGTCCGGCGCGTGCCTTCCATCATGAACACCCGCACGCGCCGCCGCGCCGATCTCATCTTCCGTCTGCGCCGTCGGGTCGAGCGCATCTACCCGATCCTGAACGTCCTCAAGGGTGTCGGCACCGTCCACGCGGACAGCGGGACGATCATCGAGACGCCGGTCGAGGCTCCGGAGACCTGAACATGGCAACTGGGCTCAACGTCTCCGACTTCGTCCGGGTCGACGTCTCCATCAATCCGACCGCCGCGCCGACCCGCAACTTCGGCGCTAGCCTCGTCGTCGGCCCCTCGAACGTCATCGACGTCGGCGAGCGCCTGCGCCCCTTCACGGGCCTCGATCAGGTCGCGCAGACCTTCGGGACGAGCGCGCCTGAGTACCAGTCCGCCAACCTCTACTTCGCGCAGGAGCCGCAGCCAGCGCTGCTCTACATCGGCCGCTGGGCTCAGACCGCGGCGCCCGGCGTCCTGCACGGCGCCTCCCTCAGCACGAGCCAACAGCTTCTCTCGAACTTCACCGGCGTCACGGCCGGGGCGCTCCGCCTCACCATCGACGGCACCCAGCGCGACATCACCGGCATCAACCTGTCGACGGCGCTCAACCTCAACGCCGTCGCCAACCTCGTGCAGACGGCCATCGCCGCCGTCGCCTCGGGCGTCACCGTGACCTGGGATGCGGTGCTCAAGCGCTTCAACGTGCAGAGCGGGATGACCGGCGCCGGCTCGTCCGTCAGCTACGCGGGCACGCCGCCGTCGGGCACGAACCTCGGGCCGATCATGCATCTGACCTCGGTCGACGCTTCGACGCCGGTCGTCGGCGTGGCGGCCGAGTCGCTCGTGTCCTGTATCGCCACCTTCGCGGACATCTCGAACGACTGGTACTCGATCCAGGTCGCCACCGGCACGCCGCCGGCCGACGCCGACGTCATCGCGGCAGCCGTCCTCGTCGAGGGCCTGAACAAGAGCCACACGTTCGGCATCACGACCACGAACGCCAACGTCCTCGACATCACGAACACGACCGAGCTCGCGAGCCAGCTGAAGGCGCTCGGCCTGTCGAAGACCTTCGTCCAGTTCTCCCGGAACTCGCCCTACGCGGCGACCTCGCTGTTCGGCCGGGCCGCGACCGTGGACTTCCAGGGGTCGAACACCACGATCACGCTTGCCTACAAGCAGGAGCCCGGCGTCGTCGCGGAAAGCCTGAGCGAGTCGCAGTTCCAGGCCCTGCTCGCCAAGAACGTCAACGTGTTCACGCAGGTCGAGAACGGCACCGCGGTGCTCTTCCCGGGCAAGATGATCAACGGCGACTATTTCGACGAGCGCCACGGCCTCGACTGGTTCCAGAACGAGCTTCAGACGGCTTGGTACAATCTGCTTTACCAGACCCCGACGAAGGTGCCGCAGACCGACGCCGGCATGGACCTGCTCAAGGCGGTCGCCAAGAAGGTCTGCGCCCGAGCCGTCGACAACGGCCTCATCGCGCCCGGTCTCTGGACCGGCCCCGGCTTCGGCTCGCTGAAGACGGGCGATACCCTCAGCGCCGGCTACTACATCTACGCGCCGCTCGTGCAGTCGCAGAGCGACGCCGACCGCGCCGCGCGCAAGTCCGTCTCCTTCCAGATCGCGCTGAAGATGGCGGGTGCGGTGCACTTCGTCGCCTCGGCCGTGCTCGCCAACCGCTGAACGGAGTAACGCGCCGTGGGCACTACCTACAGCTTTCTCGACGTCACGTGCTCGATCACGGGCCCGGGCGGAAGCCTGATCCTCTCCGAGGGCGGCGTCGCCGACGAGGGCATCACCGTCGAGATGACGGACGACAAGACCAGCATGGTCACCGGCGCCACCCGCGGCGGGATGCACTCGCTGCACGCCGCGAACGCCGGGCGTGTCGTCATCCGGCTCCTCAAGAACTCCCCACTCAACGCCGCGCTGATGGCGATGTACCGCTTCCAGTCGACGTCGAGCGCCTACACCGGCCAGAACACCATCTCGGTGTCGAATCCGGCCTGGGGCGACGAGCACTCGGCGCAGGATTGCGCCTTCGTCCGGCTCCCACCGAACACCAACGCCAAGGACGGCGGCACGATGGAGTGGGCCTTCAACGCTCTCGACATCGACAGCGTCCTCGGCGACGGCTCCCTGAACCTCTGAGGCGGCCATGGCTGAGTTCGAGGTCGATGGGCAGACCTATCGTTCGGGGCGCATGAACGCCCGCACCCAGTTCCACGTCCTGCGCCGGATGGCGCCGATCCTCGGACCGCTCCAAAGCCTCGCCGCGAATCAGGGCGGGGCTAATGCGCTGCCGGTCTTCGCCGATGCGATCGGCGGCCTTTCAGACGAGGCGACCGACTACATCCTCGACCATTGCCTTGCGGTCGTCGAGCGGAAGCAGGGTGAGGCCTGGGCCAGGATCAAGCCGCCGAATGTCGGCGCGCTGATGTTCCAGGACATCGACCTGATGGCGATGCTCCAGATTGCGGCCCACGTGCTGCGGGACAATTATAGCGAGCTTTTTCAAAGGGGCCTCGCCGGCTTGAGCGGCGGGGCCACAGCCTCGACGTAGAGCTTGCGCTGATGCCGGACGGGGACGAGTTCATCCTCGGGCCGATCCCCCTCGGCTACTACCGGTACACCGATCTTCTGGAAGGCCCGCTGTCGATCGAGCATGTCGCCGAGATCAATGACGCGATGGCCTACGAGACCGAGAACCGGCACCGCATCCATGAGGCGCTGAAGACGAAATGAGCGCCGACGTCCTCAAGGAGTTCGTGGTCTCGCTCGGCTGGAAGGTCGACGAGCAGGGTGGCCGCAAGGTCCGAGAGACGGTCGCCGGCATCACGCGCTCGGCCACCGTGCTGACCCTGGCGCTCGAGGCGGCCGCGCTCGCCGCCGCGGCTGCCGTCGCTAAGATCGCCGCGAACTTCGACACCCTCTACTTCACGAGCCAGCGCGTCGGCTCGACGGCCAGGAACATCCAGGGGCTGAGCTACGCCTTCGGACAGGTCGGCAGCTCGACGGCCAACGCACAGTCCGCGGTCGAGTCCTTCGCCCGGGCCATGCGGACGAACCCCGGCGTCGGGCAGTTCATCCGCGACTTGGGCGTGGCCACCACGCAGGGTGGCAAGGCGGGCGACAGCATCGACGTCCTGTCCGATGCGATCGACGCGATCCAGAAGAAGCACCCGTACTACGCGGGTGCGCAGATGGCCTCGCTCCTGGGCATCGACGAGGGCACCTATCAAACCCTCACCAAGTACCGCGCCGAGATCAAGCGCTACCGCGAGGAGTATGATCAGACCGCCAGGATGGTCGGTCTCGACAACGAGAAGGCGGCCGAAGCCGGGCACAGCTTCACGCGGTCCCTGACGACGCTCGGCGCCCTGATCGGCGCGGTCGGCCAGCGGATGTTGATCCAGTTCGCCCCAGCGCTGGAGCGCGTCGTTAAGGCGCTCCTGACATGGGTCGAAGAGCACCGCGAGGATATCGAGGGCTTTTTCAAGCGAGTCGGTGACGCCGTCGAGAAGTTCACGCAGAGCTTGGAGAGCGGCAACCTGACGAAGGAGCTCGGGTTCATCCGTGACCGCTTCGTCGAGATCGGCAAGGTCATTGAGAGGGTCATCTCCCTTCTCGGCAAGCTCGGCCTCTTCGACACCGCCCGTGGAGGCGACCCGATCGGACGCGTTGTGTCGTCATGGCTCGGGAAGGGCAGCGAGGTGGCTGACGGCGAGGCTCGCCTCAACAGCCATCAGGAGGCACAGAAGCCCGGCCTCTTCACGCGCGGTCTCAATTGGCTGAAGCGAAAGACGGGGATCGGGACGCCGACGGATGCCGGGGGTGGCTCGACCGCTCCCATCGGGGGTCAGACATTTCGGGAGAAGTCTCCAGGGGTCATGCAGCGCCTTATGGACGACTTTGGGCTCACGAAGGAAAAGGCCTCAATCGTACTCGGCAACCTAGGCCATGAGAGCGCAGGCTTCAGAGCTTTCGAGGAGGGCGGCGGCGGCCCGGGGCGCGGCTGGGCACAATGGACCGATCCGGGACGCAAACGCCGCTTCTTCGAGTATGCAAAGCAGCGTGGACTTGATCCACGAAGCGATGAGGCGAACTACGGCTTCCTGAAGTGGGAGCTTCAGAACACACACAAGCACGCGATTTCTAATCTCAAGAATGCAACCGGATCTGAAGATGAGATGCGTGTGTTTGAGCGCGACTTCGAAGGTGCGGGGGTTAAGGCTTATGGAAGTCGCTTCAGATATGCGCGAGAAGCACTGAAAGCTTACGAGGACGCTCAGAAATCTAAGCCGACAGGGCTTCCGCCGCTCAACTTCCCGCAGGGCGGCTTCAGTCCAGGCGGCTTCGATGTCAGCAAGGCGACCGCCGGCGCTCCACTGGGCGCTTCGACGACGAACAACAGCACGTCCAATCAGGTGACGATGCAGAACTCGATGTCGATCAAGATCGATGGCTCGGGCGACCCGGCAACCACCGGCGCCTTCGTCGAACGCGCGATGAACCGATCCAACGAGTTGAGCCTGCGGAACGCCCAGACCGCGATCCGCTAACGCCAAGCACACACCGATGCGCGCGCATTCTCCCAGCACGCGCCGTTTCGCTTTAGGCGACCAAGAGGGGTTTGAGCGTGTGTTGCTCCAATGCGTTCGTTCCAAAAACCCAGCATAGTTCCGTCGCCTTGCCTATTGACGATTGCGAAGTACGTTAAGCCTTCGCGATGCTCAGCTGTTCCTATTGTGAAACTTCCATCCTGACTGATAGAAACGTTACAGACATCATCCAAATATGTCGTACCTTCGACCCGAAGCAGGCAACGGCCTGGATTTCCTGTTGGAGCTGGCGTGGGAGGTGTTCGCACCGCAGAGGCGGGCCCTGTCCAAGTAGTGCCGCCGTTCTGCGGCCGAGATCCTGAAGGAATTTCCCGAGCTTCAGAACCGCTCTTAGGATCTGTGCGTAGTGATCGACTCCAATAACTATCGCTTTCATCTCCCGATGCTTCGGTCGCCGATAAGGACTTTGAGGTCGAAACCGCCTGATCGCCGCTTGTCGTAGAGACATCTCGAGGCTGATCTGGCAAATATGTTAACGCATACGCTGCAACTGTTAGACACAAGAAAGCAATCACAAAACTTCTTGAGAATTTAGGGAACAATATCGCAATTAATATAGCTAGCAGGGCAAAGAATATAAAAAACAGTATAATCGTTACCGGTGCTAGCGCGAGCGCGACGAGGAGCGCTTCCATAGCTCAGGGTTCCGTTGTTTGCCCACTCGGCACGATAGACGGGCTATGATTGCATCTCAAATCGATGTTCTGCAATGTGCCCGACATGCCCGAACCCCTCCCGCGCACCCCCTTGAACGAACTCGTTGCGGACCTGCGCGAGACGGCCGAGGATCTGGCCGGCGAGCTTGAGGGCATTCCAGCGCACGAGACCACCGAGGGCGAGGCTGCACAGCTTCTTGAGGAGATGGCCGACGCTCTGACCCGCATCGCGGATGGCGCGGCCGATCCGCAGCGTATCGCCGCTGAAACGCTGGCCATGCAGTCGCCGCTGAAGCCCGAGACCGGACACGACGCGATCATCCGTGGCCTGCTGAACCCCAAACGCCTGTAGCCACGCCAACCGGGAGGGCGGCGCATGTCCCTCCTCGGCGAACTGACCTACGCTCTGATCTCCTCGCCCGTCCGGTCCATCGGAACCGTGATCCCGGACGTGGTGATCGAAGAGGCGCACCGCGACGAGCTCATCATCACGCAGCACCCGGTCGAGAAGGGTGCGACGATCACGGACCACGCCTTCGCCCGGCCGGCCGAGCTCGATATGCGCTGCGGGTTCTCGGACTCATCGGCCGCCTATGCCGGGTACACGCAGGACGTCTACCAAGCCCTTCGTGCACTCCAGCAGAGCCGACGGCCGTTCACGGTCACGACCGGCAAGCGCGTCTATCGGAACATGCTGATCCGCGCGCTGGGTGTCATCACCGACGCCCGCTCCGAGAACGCCCTGATGGTCCTGTGCGGACTTCAGGAGATCAAGATCGTCTCCACCCAGACCACAAGCACCGGCAGCGACACGGCCGGTGCGGGGCAGTCGGGAGATCAGGCCTCGCCGCAGACGACCGGCGGGACCACCAACGGTGGCGACCAGCAGGGCCTGCCCATCACCGGCAGCGAGTTCGCCGGATCCTTCAACCCAGGCGGCTTCAACACCGACGGCGGCTCGCTCGGCAACGGGTCGTTCGGATCGCTCGGGACGCCCGGCATGGACGGTCTCAGCTCCGGTCCAACCGCCGAACTGGGCGAACTGCAGATCGACGGCATCGACAACGACAACCGCCCTCAAGGCGTCGAGGCGTCGCCCTACAACGTGTTCGGCTCCTGATCCGTGGCCGCCCTCGAGATCCCCCTCACGCCCCAGGCGCAGCGCTTCTCCATTACTCTGGACGGCATTGTCTACCGGATGCGAGCACTCTGGAACGATGCGGAGGAGGGCGGCTGGACGCTCGACATCGGCGACGAGGACGGAGTGCTTCTCGTCGCCGGCATCCCGCTCGTCGTCGGTGTCGATCTGCTGGCGCAGCACCGGCACCTCGGTTTCACGGGCGGCCTCTACGTCACGACCGACCGCGGGGCCGGTGAGATCCCGACCTACCCCGGCCTCGGTCAGACGGCGCACCTGTTCTACGTCACCACCGCTTGACCGTGATGAGCGAGCAGTACCTTCGCGTCTGTCGGGTCACCATTGAGGGTGGCGGCAAGGCGCTCGATGCATCGCAGATGCGCATCCGGTTCGACGTGCACCAGCGCGATTCCTCGACGCCCCATCACGTCAACATCTACATCTACAACCTGTCCAAGACGACGGCTCAGGCGATCCGGAAGGAGTACCGCAGCGTCACCCTGGAGGCGGGCTACGAAAGCGGTGCTGGGGTCATCTTCAAAGGCGAGATCGTTCAGGTGCGCATCCTGCGCGAGAACGTCACCGACACCGTGGTCCACATTCTTGCGACCAGCGCCCAGCGTGCCCGCAACTTCGCGACGGTGAACAAGTCGCTGGCCTCCGGCCACACGTACCGCGATCGCATCGTCGCCGCCGCCAAGGCGCTCGGCGAGTTCGGAGTGACGGTCGGCCACATCGACGACCTCGGCCCAAAGAAGTTTCCGCGCGGCTTCGCCTGCTTCGGGATGGCCAGGGACCTGCTTCGAGAGGTCTGCTTCGCGACCGGCTCGTCCTGGCACATCACCAACGGCCGCCTGAACGTGGTGAAGAACGACAGCGCGCTTCCCGGCAGCGTGATCGAATTGAACTCCGACACGGGCATGATCGGGCTGCCCGAGCAGACCCTCGACGGCGTCGTCGTGCGCTGCCTGCTCAACTACCGGATCCTGCCTGCCCAGAAGATTAGGATCAGCGAAGGTAGCATCCAGCAGGCGGCCTTCAGTCCGGCTTACGCCGGTGCGCTCAACAACGAACTTCTACAGAACCAACTCGGGCTCGCGGCGGACGGTATCTACAAGGCGCTGCTCGTCGAGCACAACGGCGATACCCGCGGCCCCAACTGGTACACCGAGATCGTGTGCGTCAAGGCCGACGGCGGCGCGTCGCCGAGTCTCTACGCCCGCGGCATCACCGAGGAGCAGACCTGATGGACCTGCGCACTCGCTACGACGACTTCGACGAGATGCTGGCCACGATCACGGATGCCGTGAAGGCCGGCATCTGGGTCGCCATGCCGGTGAAGGTCGCCGCCGACTCGAAGGACGGGCACACCATCAGCCTCCAACCCTCCGTGAAGGCGACGAAGCTGAAGCCGGACGGGACGCGCGAGCTCACGCAGCTTCCCGTCCTCTCGGACTGCCCGATCCACCACATGGGCGGCGGCGGCGTGACGGTCACGCATCCCCATAAGGAGGGGGACGAGGGCATCGCCCTGTTCTGCGGCCGCTCGCTCGATGCCTGGCACCAGCAGGGCGGCATCCAGAGCCAAGTCGACGCCCGCATGCACTCGCTCTCGGACGCAATCTACATCCCAGGCATCCGCTCGACGCCGCGCAAGCTCGAGAACGTGTCGACCACCTCGACGCAGATGCGCTCCGACGACGGCAAGCACATGTTCGACCTGCACCCCAAGAACGGGCCATCGATGGCGGCCGACGGGGGCAAGCACACCATCGCCGTCAACCCGCAGTCCGGCATCGCGCTGAAGACCGCCATGGCCATGTCGATCGATGCGACGAAGGGCCTGGAGGTGACGGGCAAGACGCACTTCAAGGATGCGGTCACCTCGGCCAAGAGCTTCGGCGCGCCGAGCACCTTCAGCAACGGCGGAGGCCCCTTCACCGGGATGCTCGGCGGCTTCATCGGCTTCTGGCTCGGCCTCGCGACACTGCTCGCGGTGACCGGGTCGCAGAGCCCGGCGGACGGCCTCGTTCAGGCCCGGTACGCGCTGGCGGCGTGGGGCCGCTGATGCGGGTCCGTCGCGTGGATGCGGACGGCGATATGGTGTTCGGGGGCGATCAGGCCGCCTTCCACCATGACACGCCTGACGCGGTGGCCCAGGTCGTCGAGAGCCGGCTTCAGCTCTGGCAGGGACAGTGGTTCCTGGATCTGGCCGAAGGAACGGAAGTCGAGACCCGCGTGCTCGGCAAGCGGACCGAGGCGACCCGCGATCCAGTCTACCGCTCGCGCATCCTCGGCTCGCCAGGGGTCGTCGCGATCACGGCCTACAACAGCGTGCTGAACCGCGACACGCGTGGCTTCGCCATCGCAGCCACCATCGACACCGCCTTCAGCCGCAATGCCCAGGGCCGCCCGACGACGACGGCCGCGGTCGACACCTTCGTGCAGGACGGTCGCTGACATGGGCTCGACGCCGGTCTGTCAGATCACCGCAGCGGGCATCGTGCGGCCCGACTACGCGGCCTGCCTCGGCTACTTCCAGGGGCTCTACCGCTCGATCTACGGGCAGGATGTCTATCTCGGAGCCGACTGCCAGGACGGGCAGTTCATGGCGCTTCTCGCCAACGCCCTGCATGATGCGAACGGCGAGGCCGTCGCGGTCTACAACGCGTTCTCGCCTGCCACGGCTCAGGGCGCCGGCTTGTCGTCGGTCGTGAAGATCAACGGGATCCGCAGGAAGTCGGCGACCTACTCGACCGCCGACGTGCTCATCGTCGGTCAGGTCGGTGCCGAGATCGTCTCGGGGGCGGCACGTGATCAGAGCGGAAACCTGTGGTCGCTGCCGGACAGCGTGATCATTCCGCCGGCCGGCCAGATCACCGTGACCGCAACCTGTCAGACCCTCGGCGCGGTGGCGGCTCCGAGCGGCGCCATCGACACCATCGCCACGCCGACGCTCGGCTGGCAGTCCGTCGGAAACCCCATCGCCGCGGCCGTCGGCCTGCCCATCGAGACCGATCGGCAGTTGCGCCAGCGGCAGGCGCTTTCGACGGCCCTCCCGGCGCAGACCATCCTGGAGGCCCTGGTCGGCGCATTGTTCGCCGTGACGGGCGTGACGCGGGTCAAGGCCTACGAGAACGACACGAACCTCCCGGACGGCTTCACGGGCGCGCCGGGTCACACCCTCACGGCCGTGGTCGAGGGCGGCGATGTCGCCACCATCGCCAGCGTCATCGCCGGCAAGAAGAGCCCCGGCGTCGGCACCTACGGCGATCAACTTCAGGTTCTCACCGATCGCGCCGGCATCCCGCATCCGATCCGGTTCTTCCGCCCGGCACGCCGCACCATCGCCTGGTACGTCACGCTTCGTCCGAAGGCGGGCTACACGCTCGACGTCGCCGCGGCGATCCAGCAGGCACTCGCCGCCTACACGAACGGCATCGATATCGGCGCCAATCAGCAGCTCAGCAGCGCCTATCCCGCGGCGAACCTTCTGGACGACCCGCGTGCCGCGACCTTCGAGATCGTCGGGCTCGTCGCCAAGCGGGCCGACCTCACAAGCGATGCCTATGGAGACATCGCTGCGGCGTTCAACGAGGCCCTGGTCTGTGACCCGAGCGACGTGAACATCACGACGGTCGTGTGATGGCCAAGCCCCTCACGCTCTACCTCGGTCGGATCACGCCCTGGCAGGTCGAGAACCCGCGCTACGTCGCGACGGTTTCGGGCTCCTTGGAGCCGATCGTCACGGCCGGCGCGGTCATCGCGGGCCTGCCCGCGGTCTTCGATCTCGATACGGCCATCGGCGCCCAACTCGATGTCGTGGGACTGTGGGTCGGTCGGGCGCGCACCGTCCGACTTCCGATTCCGCAGCCCTGGTTCTCGTTCGACGATGACCGCCTGGGCTTCGACAGGGGCGTCTGGAAAGGGCCTTTTTCCGGCTCGTTCGGGGTCTACTCACTCGACGACGAAACCTACCGGAGACTGCTGCGGGCCAACATCCTCGCCAAGCGGTGGGACGGCACCGTGCCGGGCGCGCAGGCCGCCTTCGACGTCTTCTTCATCGATCCGGCCACGCACGTGTTCGTGCAGGACAATGCGCAGGTTCCCTACCCGCAGATCCTGTTCGCCTTCGACGAAGAGGGAAAGGGGTTCGATCAGGCCTACTGGTTCGATCCCGCGGCGGCCAAGGCGACGACCGAGCGCGTCGACGTCTCCATGACGATCGGCGTCTCGGGCCGCATCCCAGGGCCCCTGGAGCTCGGGCTGCTGGCGCAGGATGCGATCCCGATCAAGCCGGCCGGCGTGATGACGACCTACGCCGTGACGAGCGTCGACGGTGCGGCGCTCTTCGGCTTCGACGTTCAGAACGAGTTCGTCTCCGGCTTCGACGCCGGAGCCTGGGGCGTCGAGCCCGAACGCCTCCTCGAGGCCTGACCTTTCGCGCGGGTTCGCGCCCTCCAACCCCTGAGAGCGACCATGGCTGGAACGAACGAGTTCGTGCCCTTCGGCACGGGTCCGGGCGCCAACGTGCTGACCGCAGCCGGGTGGGCAGCGCTCGGTGCGCGGTTGAGCGGTTTCGCCGGCGGGGTGGCGAGTTCCGCGCAGTGCAACACCGCGTGGCGACAGTCGACCTCGGTCGCCGCGATGGTCGCGGCGTTCATTGCGAGCCGGAACTACGATGCGCTCGACAATGGCGATCAGGCTGGGCTGCTGGCGAACTTCAACGCGGCGCTCTCCGCCAAGATCGCGGAGTCGGCTCCTCTCCCTCCCGCACTCGCCCTCTGGCACTACGGCGAAGCCCAGGGCAACGCCAGCGCCTTCACGGCCAACGTCACCCCCGACATCGCGGGCTACGTCGCGGGTTACGCCTACAGCATCAAGATGGCGGCGACGGCGGTCGGAGGAGGCACCGCCGGCAACCTCGACAATCGAGGTCTGCGCCCCGTGGTCCGCGCCGATGGCACGCCGATCCGAGCGGGCGACTGGATCGCGGGCCAGGTCGTGCTGTTCCTCGACGACGGTTCCAACCTCCAGCTCGCCGGTGTCTTGACCTCGAATCAGCCGGCGTCGAGCACGGCGAGCTTCACGATGCCCGGTGCTGGCACGTGGACCGTCCCGGCCGGCGTCACGGCCATCAAGCGCATCCGGGTCTGGGCCGCCGGCGGGGCCGGTGGCGGCGCTGCGCTCGGTGCCGGTAATGGTGGCTCCGGTGGAGGCTCCGGCGCCTATGCCGAGGCGATCAACGTGCCGTGCACGCCTGGCAGCACGGTCGCCTATACGGTCGGGGCCGCAGGCACCGGAACGTCGGGCGACGGCAACGCGGGCGGCACGTCGTCCTGGGGCGGCCTCGTCTCGGCTCCCGGCGGCCAGGGCGGCAAGTACGCCGCGAACGGCATCGCGACGCCGAGCGGCGCAGGTGGGTCGCAGGCTTCCGGCGGCAACGTCCTGAGCCGGCCCGGCAACGCGGGCGGCACGGGCTTCATTGCGGCAGGCGGGTCTGCCCTCTCCGGCGTCGGCGCCCCCGCGTTCGGGGGCTCCCAGGTCGGCCCGAACACCGGCACCAACGGATCGAACGGCGCCTATCCGGGCGGCGGCGGGGCCGGCGGCGGCGGCGGGGCGGGCAATGCCAGCAACGGCGGCCCTGGCGCCGACGGCCTCATCATCATCGAGTACTGAGGGGAAGCCGCCGATGTCTGCCATGCTGCGCATCCAGGACGGCACCGCCGTCGAGGTCGTCGAGATGCCGTCCGGTGTCGCGCCCGAGGCCCTCTACACCCCCGAGTTCCGGGCGACGCTCGTGCCGAAGGGCGGCGCCGAGGTCGGCTACGTCCTCGATGACAAGGGCAAGCTGATTCCGCCGCCGGAGCCCGAGGCCGGCCCCGCACCGGTCGTCGACGTGACCCGCGCTCAGGCCAAGATCGCACTCCACCGCGCCGGCTACCTCGATCAGGTGAAGGTGCTCGTGGAGGAGGAGGGCGGCGAGGTCGCGATCTGGTTCGCCGAGGCCAACATGTGGCAGCGCGCGAACCCGCACGTCGAGACGCTCGGCGCGGCACTCGGGCTGTCGGCGGCGCAGATCGACGACCTGTTCCGGCTGGCTGCGCAGATCCAGGCCTGAGGCCGCGCCGTGACCAACATCCTGGCGCTGCCGTGCAATGCGGAACCGGCGGACATCGTCACGTTCACGAACGCCGACTGGCGTGACACGTTCGTATTCCTCGTCGCCGGGCAGGCGGCGGGCTACCCGGCCAGCGGCAACACCGGCAACGGGACGCTCGTCGTGAGCGAGGTGGCGGCTCAGGCCGCGCTCGGCACGCACACGATCGAGATCGTCGAGACGCCAGCCGGCGCGCCGGCCCGCTACGTCGTGCGCACGCCGAACGAGGTTCCGTCGGCCATCGGGGTCACGGGGGCGACTATCGCGGCGGGCGGGCTGACGCTCTCGCTCGCGCAGGGCGCGACGGCCTTCGTCGTCGGCGACACCTTCGCCATCGCGGTCATGCCCGTCCCGCTCGATGTCACCGGCATCCGCTTCGACCTGATGCTGCGCCGGAGCGCGGCCGCCGCGACCGTTTCGCTGTTCGCATCCTCCGCACCCGGCATCGACACCATCGTCAACGGCGGCGCGACCGGTGCCGCTGCCATGGCCGTCATGAGGGACGCGATGGAAGATTTGGCTTCCGGCTCCTACGCCTACGATCTCGTGGCCAGCGCGGACGGCGCGACCTTCGTGCCGTACTTCGGCACGGTCGAGCATCGCCGGGGCATCACCACGGTGGTGACCTGAGATGGCGTTCAAGGCGAGCCTCTCGGGCGCCCCAGCCGTCTTCGTCGCCGGTCCTGCCGGACCGAGGGGACTGGTAGGGCCCAAAGGAGATCAGGGCGGCATCGGCCCGACCGGAGCGACGGGGCAGGTCGGACCGCCGGGCAACCAGGGCAGCCCTGGTCCCGCCGGTCAGACGGGACCGCAGGGCGGTCAGGGCGTTCAGGGCCCCAAGGGCGACCCCGGCGCGGGCACGACGATCAAGGGCCGCGTCGCCAACTACGGCGCGCTTCCGACGAGCGGGCAGTCCGCCGGCGATACCTACATCATGGACAATGCGGGCACCGATCCGCAGGGACAGGCCTATAGCGTCGATGACGCCTACACCTATGTCCCCGGCACGCCGCCCTGGCTCTACATCGGCCCGCTCCGCGGCCCCAAGGGTGATGCCGGTGCACAGGGCGCCCAAGGACCGCAGGGGCCGGCCGCCAACGTCTCGCAGCTCGTCAGCAAAACGGGCGACGTGATGACCGGCGGCCTGTCGGCTGGTGACCCGAGCCTGCTGGCGCCGGTCGCGTTCGCGGCAAGCACTTCAAGTCACTCGTCGGGCTCGAAGCGGTCATCCATCAACATCGGCAACTACCAGTTCGGGCAGGATCTCAATCTCGACGGGACGAGGGACTGGTACTGGTACAGCTACGAGCGCGGCAGCGCCCCGTTTCGCGGGGGCATCGACGACGTTGTCCACTTCAGCCAGCGGCCGACGTTCGCCGGGGCCGTTCCGTGGGACACCGGCAATCTCAACCCCAGCCTCTTCCCAGGTACGGACGGTCAGTTCGCGACGCGTGCAGGTATCCCGAACCGGCCGACCGCCGACGGTGGGCGAGCCGCGCTCAAGGTACGCCCGGCGGTCGGCATTTTCAGCGGGCTCGATAGCCGCCAACTGGTACAGGGCCGGGCGCGGGCTTATGCCAACGAGCTGCTCTGCGGCGCCTTCGAGGATGCGGCCTGGGGCGGCCCGAACGGCAAGATCTACGCGCCGAACGTCATCTCGGTCGACGACACGCTCGACAACGGCTCATCGACTGGCACGAGTGCCGATCCATACGGTCAGCCGGAAAACTTCGGGCACACCGTCTCGCCGCTGCTGATCCAGCATCGCTACGGCGGCGGCACGGGCGTGCGGGAGACGATCCGCACGAACACGGTCGTCACGCAGGCGTCGGCGGCATGGAACCCCGCGCGTATCGTCGTCGGGATGAGGAACACCGTCTCGGTTCACGCCGCTGACGGCGGCACCGCCTTCCCAGGAGGCAACGTCAGTCCGTTCACAGGGGGCGAGGGGACGTTCTTCGCGCAGAACCCCGAAGCCTACCTGATGGACAGCGCGACCGACGTCCTGCAGGTCGCGGTCAGCGAGGCCAACGTCGGCATCTGGGGCAACGCCTCGGCTCGCATCCTGTACGGCTACAGCGTCGTCAAGCGCTCGGACAAGATGGCCGATGTGGTCGATGCGGCCTTCATCAGCAGTTCGATCACCAACTCTTCCGGGATCGCGACACCATTCCGGGATCAGTTCCTCGTCACCAACCTGAACGGCGCCAATCCGTGTGACCCGACTGGCACCATCATGCGGACCCGCGCCTTCAACGGCGCAGCGATGTCGGTCGCGACGATCTTCGACTTCCAGAACCTCGCGTGCGGCTCAATCCTCCGAGCGCCGAACACCGACCTCTCGCCGGTCAACTGGTCGCTCTCAGCGCCAAATTTCGGCGTGGAGATCGGGTCGCAGGCGCAAAGCGGAACGCCGTACTTCGACTTCCACACCTCCGGTCAGGTCATCGACTACGACTGCCGCATCGTGGCGAGCGGGGGCAACGGGACTGTCGGCGGGGGCGCGTTGAGCCTCATCGCGAGCCTTACCCAGACGCAGCAAATCGCGCCACTGGCCGACAACACCTACGCGCTCGGCGCCCCGAGCCAGAAGTGGTCGGTCGTGTACGCCGGCACCCAGACGATCAGCACCTCCGACGCTCGGCTGAAAGACATCTCCGGCCCGCCGGACGATGCGCTTCTCGACGCCATCGAGGACGTCGAAATCGTCCTCTACCGCTACCTCGACTCGATCGCTGCGAAGGGCGAGGACGGTGCTCGCATCCACGCCGGCGTCGTCGCGCAACAACTTGGGTCGGCGATGCGGGCGCGTGGCCTCGACCCCGCCGCGTACTCGTTCTGGTGCGCCGATCCCGAGGTCGAGACGGTGGAGGAAGACCACTGGATCGAGGAGCAGGATTACGAGGAGGTCGAGGTCGCCGACCAGACGCACGTTCTCGTGGGCGACCATGCGGTGCTGCGGGAGGTATCGCGCACCGAGAGGCGGCTGAAGCGTCGCAAGGTGCCGCTCCTCGACGAGGCCGGCGCGCCTGTCCGCGATGGCGGCGCGCTCGGATTGTCCGCCGGCAGCGGCGAACCGGTCATGGTCGAGGTGCCGGTGATGGTTCGCGTGAACCGCCCCCGGCAAGTCGCGCGGCCCGTGCTCGACACGGATGGCGAGCCCGTCATCCGCCTTGGCGTCCGCTACGGCGATCTCGCCATGCTGATGCTCGCCTGCGCGCGCCGTCGAGCGTTGCGGCTCGAGCGGCGCGTCGCAGCCCTCGAAGCCGCCGCCTGAGCCCATCCGAGGACCCCATGCCCCACACCCGCCCGAACGGGCCCTCCAACCGTGGCCGGACCGCCTGACATGGCGACCCTGACCGCCGTGCTCGACACGGCCGACTGGCGCCTCGCGGTCCCGCTGGCCCCGAGCGCGACCCCGGCCGACTATTCCGGAGGGCGGCTCGTGGCGGCGGTCACGGCCGTGCAGGGCGGGGCGCCGGTAGCGACGGCGGACTCGAACGACGGCTCGCTGGTGTTCGTGCCGGCGAGCGGGTCGGCGCCGGCCTACTTCACGCTCGACCTGCCGGTTGCCGCGCGGACCTTTCGCGTGAAGGCGGTCACGGCGGTGGCCGCCGACATCCTCTGGCACCCCGATCCGAACGACCCGGCGCCGGCGGACTGGCTCGGTCGCGTCCAGTTCCGTGTGCACCCCGGTTCCGGCTCCGCGGGCATCGCCCTGCCGGCCCAGGCGCCAGTGCTCATTCCTGCTCAGCCCTACGAAGGCCGGATCGCGACCGAGCCGATGGTGGTCGGGCCTCAGGGTCCGGTCGACCGCTCCTACACGGACGAGCAGGTGGCGGACCTCATTGGCGGGGCCCCCACAGGCCGGCAGACGCTCAAGGGACTGTCCGACGCGCTCACCGGCGGCGATGCGGCTGTGGCACAGGCGGCGGCGCAGGCGGATCAGGCCGTGGCCGCCGCAGCGGCGACCGATGCCACGTCGAAGGCGAACGCGGCCAAGTCGGATGCGATATCGGCGGCTGCGACAGATGCTGCGAACAAGGCCGCTGCGGCCCGCTCGGGTGCGGTCAGCGACGTAGTGGGAGGCGCCGGCACCAGCGCGAATACCCTCGCGAAGCTGGATGCGAAGAAGCCCGATACCTCCTCTCTCGGCGACGCGGCCACGAAGAACACTGGCATGGCCGCCGGCACGCTTGCGGCGGGCGATGATAGCCGGATCGTCGGTGCGACGCCAAAGGCGCGTCTCGGCATTGGTACCGCGCCCGGCGACGGCACCGCGCAGGACACACCCCTCGGCGCCGACCTGCTCGCGTGGCAGACGGCGGGCGCGACTGTCCTCGGCAACCAGTTCCCGACCATCACGGGCAAGCCGCTGCGCCTCCCCGCAGGCAGCTACCGTCTCACGACGCCGACCACGGTCCCGACGACCGGCACCGGCATGGGCGCGCTCGGCGATGGCACCTTCACGAGTCGGCTCGACGGCGTCACCTTCATCGCGAAGGACTTCCGCACCCGCTGGTCCGGCTTCTCGCTGTTCTCCAGCACCGGCGCCGTCGTTATCGGCAGGATGGGTCTCGTCTACCAGGGAGACGGCCGGCGCTTTTCCCTCGCCGATAGCCTGCATTTCCGCGACCTCGACGTCGCCATGCAGTTCGATGGCACAGGCGCGGCCGACAACCTCGTCAACATCATCTTCGAGAAGTGCAACTACGCGATCCGGATCAACGCGACGCTAGGCATCCAGGCGACCAATATCGAGGCCTTGAGCTGCTACGAGGTCGCCTACGATTTCTACGCCCTCGGCGAGGCCAAGTTCGCCAACTTCCGCAGCATCGGCGCCAAGTGCAACCTGCGCCTGCGCGGAGACACGCGCGGCCCCTGCGTCGAGAGCTACTTCCTTCAGGGCACGCTCACCAACGCCGCCAAGCGCAGCCTGCCGATCCTCGGCGTTTCGGACGACGGCAACGGCTTCGTGAAGCTGGCGCTCGCCACCAAGATCGCCTGCACGGTCGAGAACCGCGGCTCCATCTTCCTCGGCGCGGGCACCTATATCGGCTCGCGCGCCCGCGCACGGATCAGCGTCGGTCCCGAGATCGTCGGCCAAGTCGACGCCGTCACCGTCGCCGGCAGCGTGCAGCTTCTCACGGCCTCGATCCCCTTCACGACCGATCGCGGCGCGACCGCCGTCCTGATCGCGGCGAACATCAACGCGGGCACCGGAACGCACGGCTACACCGCCAAGGCGGTCGGATCGTCCGTCTCGATCGACGCGCCCCTCGCGGATGGCGCCGCCGCCAATGGCCGGTCGATCACCACCACGACGAGCGGCGGTCTGTCCTGCCCGGCGACGAACTACATCGCTCTCGTCCACGCCTCGCCGCACGGCCTCGTCTGGAACGACGACGTCTGGCTCGACACCGGCGTCATGTACGGGACCTATTGGGGCTCGTACCCGGTCCGCTACGTCGAGAGCCCGACGGTGGTCTTGGTCGAAATGCCCTACAGCGGCGCGGCATCCGGTCAGGCGTGGGTGCTGCCGCTCCTTAACGCTGGGGCGCCCGGCGCGCAGATCGCGAACACCGCCGGCGCCTTCGACAAGGGTGTCACGATCTCGTCGGCCGACGACACCACGATCACCCTCACCACGCCCTTCGCCGGCTTCCCGACGCTGCCGGCCGGTGCCTCCGTCACGATCGCCGGCTGGGACGTGATCATCGAGGCGATGGAGACCACCTCCGCGCGCGTGAACGACCACTTCTGGCACGCCGGCAACATCAACGGCCTGCTCATCAAGAGCGGCTTCAACATCAGCTTCAACAAGACCCGCCTCAAGAACCAGATCTGGATCCTGCACCGGGCAAACCCGGATCTCCGCAGTGCCCAGGTGAACTTCGACCGAGGCAGCGCCCGCGGCCGCACCTCGGACACCTACGACGACGTGCCGATCTGCGGCTCGCCGACCGGGTGGACCGACCGCTCCGGCAACGTCGACGGCAACACGACCCGGCCGGGCACTGGCTACACCTCGGTCGCCTCGCCGGCGAAGTCGCTGCCGATGATCGGCTGGGTCGCGCAGCTCATCGAGCAGCGCATCTACGAGGACCGGATCGAGTTCCGCATCCCGACCGCGACGGGCCTCGAGGTCAACACGATCAACGGCACGGGTTCCAAGTTCGGCGGCGTTACGCTGAAGGCGCTCGGCGCCGCCGTGAACGCGATTGAGATGACGGCGGGCCTCACAGGCGTGCGGGCGCTCATCAAGCAGGTCGGTGAGACGAACACGGGCCTCCAGATCGACACGGCTGGCGGCGCGATCGACCTTCGGACCGGCGGGACGCGGCAAGCCATCGTCAACAACACGACCGGGGCCGTCGCCTTCGTCGCGATCACCGGTGCGACGGGGACTTCCGGCCCCTCGATCCAGGCGCAGAGCGGTTCACTCGCCAACGCCGGCCTGCGCCTCGGCGGCTATCAGGGCGGCCCCGTCTCGGGGCTGACCCCGTTCAAGGACTTCAATTTCACCATCGCCACGAAGCCGGCCGGGTCGCTCATCGGCCCCGGCGGCCGAGGGTGGTGCTCCGACGCGGCGCCCGCGAACAATAAGGCCGCCTACGTCGACAACTCGAATGTCTGGCGGCTCTCCGCCACCGACGCGGCAATCTAGGGACCGCCATGGCCGAGACCGTGAAGATCCACCTCTACGAAGCCCTCGTCCGCTTCGACGAGGACGGGAACGCCGCTGCCCACATCCGCCGGATCAAGCGGCAGATCGGCGAGGACGGCGTTGAGGAGTTCGCCCGCGTGCTCCCGGCCGAACCGTCCGACCTGCCGGCGGTAGCCGCCGCCATCGGCGAGGAGAACGCGCGGCTCGTCGCCGAGATCGACCGCCTGACCGCCGAGAAAGCCGCACTGGAAGGGCAGATCGGTGAGGCCCTGAAGGCGGCCGAAGCTGCCGAGACGGGCCGCCTCGCCGCCCTCGCGCTGGTCTCGGCCCTCCAGGACGAGCTTTCCCATCTCGGCGCCGTCCAGGGCGTTTAGGCCCGTTCGCCTGACCGGCTCGCTCCATGCGCACCGTCCTGACTCCGCTCACACTGCCGCCGCAGGGCCCTCCCGGCGCGCCCGGCAAGGACGCGACGGCCAGGGGGTTCGGCCAGTTGCGGATCGCCGACATGCGCGTCGACCCGGAGGATGCCTTCGCCGCCGGCGTGCGGCAGCAACTCCGCTTCGTCCCCGACCCGGCGCAGACGCAGAACTTCCTGCGGCCACCCTTCACGGCGGTCGCGTGGATCGGAAACCGCCTCGTCGCCCGCCCCGGCGGCTACGGCGACTGGCAGGACATCATCGTCAACCTGCTCGTGATCCCGGCCTACGGGGGTGGGAGCATCGTCGCCGACCTCGACGTCGGAACCGGCACCCCGGTGCAGACCGCCGACTACACGCTGCGAGGCTCGGGCGTGGCCGAGCGGGTAAGCTTCCGCATGGGCATCCAGACCCTCAACGGGTTCCTCGCGAACGGCTGCGCGATCTACCTGACCGGGACGGTGCCTTTCGTGATCCAGTCCGAGGCGGTGGTCTACCTGCCGCTCAGCATGGGGCCGGGGCCGTGACAGCGATCTGGTACAGCGACGCCGACGACCGCATCGTGATCGAGGGCGCGCTCCAGACCTACGCGCCGCGCACCCTCATGGCGGTGGTGACGGACGCCGGCATCTCGGTCCGGCTGAAGGTGCGCACGACCAACGAGTTCGGGCCCTTCGCCTTCGACGACCTGACAGACGCGGCGGGCGACCGGTTCACCAGTACGGACGCGGCGCTCGCCTACCTGAACGGCGTGTTCGCACGAAAGCCGGCCATCGGCGAGATCTTCGGAATCGCGACGGTGTGCGAGGCCGACATCCTGCGGGGACAGCCGGTGGTGGTGTCCCGCGCGACCGGCCGGCTACTCCCGGCCCGCGCCGACATCTACCCGCTCGCTCTCGTCGTGGGTCTTGCCGAAGCCGACACCGCAGAGGGCTTCACGCTGCGTCCGGCCCGTGGCGCCGTCACGCTGGACGATTGGTCCGTGGTCCTCGGCGCGCCGACGCTCGCGCCCGGCCTGCCGTACTTCCTCGGCCCTGCCGGCGGCCTTACGGCCGATCCCGACCGCACCGCCGCCGCCCTGACGTGCATCGGGCTCGCCGCTTCGCCGACCACACTCGTGGTCGATCCCACCGATCCTGTCCTGCTCTGAAGGAGACGACGATGGTCCAGCGCAAACCCCTGGTGCTCGGCGACGATGGCCTGCCCCAGCAGCTTCAATCCGGCGACGCGATCTCGGTGCCGACGAACGCACCCTCGCTGCGGCCGGCCATCAACGGCGAGAGCGTCGCGATCCCGTTCGGCACGCCCGTTTACGCCTCGACCGGCACCGGCGTGAAGCGCGGGCAGGCGAACGCCAAGGCGACCGCGAAGATCATCGGGCTCGTCTACGACGCCAACGTCGCGGCGGGCGCCACGGGCAGCGTCGCGCAGGGTGGCATCCTGACCGGGACGACGGCGCAGTGGGATACGGTGGCCGGTACGACCGGCGGCCTTGCGTTCGGGACCTACTACTTCCTCGACGCGGCCAACCCCGGCAAGCTCACGGCGACCGCACCGACCACGGCCGGGCAGGTCAACGTCTGCGTCGGCTCGGCGCTCTCGTCGACCGAACTCGAGGTCGACATCGAGCTTCCGATCCTGCTCTGACGGTGACGGGCCGTGGCCATCCGCAAGCCGCTCGTCGTCGGCTCCGACGGCCTGCCGCAGCAACTCCAGGCCGCCGACACCCTCAACATCAGCGCGCGGTTTACGGCGACCGCCACCGTCCCGGCGATCGCGCTGCTCGGAACGACGAGCATCACCTTCACCGTCGTCCCGGCCATCACGGGCGACGCGCTCGCGGTCGGTGAGCCGATCGACGTCTACGCGACGGGCGCCGATCTCCCGGCCGGCCTCGTCATCGGCCAAGCCCGCGTCGTGGCCGCCAACTCGGTGAAGCTGACCCTCTACGCCATCCTCGCGCTGAGCCTCGCACAGGCCGTCGCCTTCACCGTCGTGGCGCATCGGTAGCGCCGACCTCAGTTCCTCAGACCCAAGGTGATCCCATGGCCGCTGCCCTCGACAGGCAGGCGTTCTTCGCTGCCGTGCGCGCGAAGCCCTTCGCTGGAAGCCTCACGCAGTCCCAGGTCAATGGGATGGTGGCGCTGCTCGACACCTGTCCGGTCGATCTCGGCACGGATGCCTTCGCCTACTGCCTTGCGACGGCCTTCCACGAAACCGCCCGTACGATGCTGCCGGTCAAGGAGTACGGCGGCGCGGCCTACTACCAGCGCATGTACGACATCACCGGCGAACGGCCGGCCAAGGCGCGCGAGCTCGGCAACCTGACGCCGGGCGACGGCGTGCTGTTCTGCGGCCGAGGCTACGTCCAGCTCACGGGCCGATCGAACTACCGCCGAGCCACGGGGGAGCTTCTGAACCGGGGCTACCTCGTCCGGGGCCAGGATCTCGAGATCAATCCCGACATGGCGATGGCGCCCGACGTGGCGGCGGCCGTGATGTACCTCGGGATGCAAGAGGGCTGGTTCACCGGCAAGAAGCTCGGAGACTACTTCCGGGCCGGCCTCAGCGACCCGACCGGCGCGCGGTGGATCATCAACCGCCAGGACAAGGCCGCGGCCATCGCGAGCTACTTTCGCGACTTCCAAGGTGCGCTGAAGGCGGCGGGGCATCGGCCGGGCGGGGTCGCCGCCAGCGTGCCGACGCCGCCGGTCGAGGCGAAGCCGCTCGCGCCGCCCCCATACCGGAACCCCGGCGCCGTGGCGGCTCCGGCGTCGCCAAAGCCCGTCTCGCCACCGGCCGCCGAGCCGAGCAAGCCCGGTTTCTGGGCCTCGATGCTGGCGCGGCTTCGCGGCGCCTATCCCCCGAAGAAGGAGAACTGACCATGGCCGGTGGCATCGGCGGAGCGATCGGCTCCATCATCGGCGGCATCGTGACCGGTGGCGCGGGCCCCGCGATCGGTGCCGGCATCGGCGCGGCGATCCCGAGCGTGGCGGAGATCGCCAAGGTCATCGTCGACCGCACCATCCCGGACCCGACGCAGAAGGCCGAGGCACAGCGCGAGATCGAGCAGGCGCTGACGGCGCGGGAGACGGCGCTCACCGCCGCCGTGCAGGCCCAGAACGAGCAGCAGGCCGCCATCAACCTCGCCGAGGCCCAGGGCAACGACCGCTTCTCGTCGCGCTGGCGGCCAGCCGCGGCGTGGGTCTGCGTGGCCGGGCTCGCCTACCAGTACGTGGTCGCCCCCGTCGTCACCTGGGCCGGCGCCATCGTGGGCGTCGCGCTCGACGTGGCGTTTCCGGCGCCGCCGACGCTCGCCATGAACGACCTCTGGCCGATCCTGGCCGGTCTCCTCGGCCTTGGCTTCCAGCGCACCTACGAGCGGACCACGGGTGTACCGGGCGCGATCCCCGGGGCGCCGCAGCGCTGACTCCCCTCTCGTGAGGCCAGCCGCGCGAGGGCCCGACCATGCTCGACACCCATCAGAGAGGCGGGCCGGACGACGGACCCGAGGTGACCATGCCCGATAGTGCCGGCGATCCGACGTCCCTGGTCGCCCTTCAGATCGCGCAGGCGGTCACGAACCAAAAGGTCGAAGAGGTCGGCCGCATGGTGACGGAGCTTCGAGGCGAGCTGCGGGAGCTGAAGAGCAGCTTCGCCACCAAGGCGGAGCTGAAGGCTCTTGAGGAAGAGGTCCAGGGCCTCCGCAACTGGAACAAGTGGGTCGTGCAGATCATCGGCGGGGTCATCCTGACCGCGATCCTCGGCACGATCATCATCAAGGGCGGCATTCCGCATCCATGAGCATCCTGCATCGTCCCGAGGTGCCCGATCCCGAGATCGAAGCCAGCAGCCTGATGTTCGCCCGCGCCATCGAACTCGCGCATGGGCCGTCCCGCCGCAAGCCGATGAGCGAGCGCGTCGCCAGCGTCCTCTACTGGAGCCTGATGCTGCTCGGCTTCGCGTGGATCTTCTCCATGGCCGTCGACCGTGAGCCACCCGTCCGGCAGATCAGCCGGGAGGTCGTGAACCCGAACGGACAGGTCCGCGTCGGCGAGCGCCTGCTCGTGAAGGGCAACCGCGTCCGCACGCGCCAGTGCGAGCTGACCCGGCGCTGGTGGATCATCGACGGAGCCGGCCGCCGCCTCGACTTCGAGCCCGAGCGCTTCGACGCCTACGGCGAGGTCGGCAATGAAACCGAAATCACGGGGCCGTTCATCCCGCTCGACGCCATGCCGGGCCGCGGCCGCCTCAATGGCGTGCTGGCCTACGACTGCAACCCGCTCCAGCGGGCGCTCGGCTGGTCCATCGTCGTGATGCTGCCCCCGCTGAACTTCGAGATCGTGGCGAGGGCGCCGTGAGCTGGGACGTTGCCCTCTGCGCCGGGGTCGGGATCGGCATCCTCATCGGCTACTTCGGCGCCCGCTGGCAGGGATGGCTGGATCGGGGGCCGCCTTAGCCGTCTTCACCATCTGGTATGCCAGGCCTTGGCGATCTCCTACTTTAGTCTAAGTTCCGCGCCGAACCTTCCCAAGGGTTCTTCCTGAGTGACTCAGCCCGCCCGGTTCGCCGCGGCGGGCTTTTTGCTTTGATGCAGACCGAGGCTCGAAGCTACGGCTCTGCGGAAGCGGGCATCTGAGAAGCTTGATATGCTAAAAGGAATTCATCAGCCAGATAGCGACGCTCCAACCATTCGCTTTCCGATGTTCTGCCATCAACAGCTTGCCAGCAGAGCGAGCCTCTAAGCGAAATACCGCATGGCATAATGTGTGAACGAAGACCATCAGACTTGTCATATATGTATGTTTGGTCTGCATCCCTATCGCCGAAAGCTTTGAATGCAATAGAACCCTTAATTTTAGCATCTTTTGCTATTTCGTGCTTGCACAATGCAATTCTCAAATTCTCTATCTTTCGATAAAGTCTATCAGTGCGGACGGTATGTTCCAATATATGATTTCTTTCGTTAGTATGCATAACACGCATAACTTCATATAAGTCAGCAATCCATAAAGCCGAAAGCATAGACAATGATGATACTGAACCTGAATTACCAGAATTGATATCTTCTATAAGCTCCCTTTCCATGGCGCAAATAAGCATGTCGAATTGCGATACACGCTGAAGATTAGCTACCAGCAAGGACTTTGGAAGTAGGCCGCCCAATCGGAACGATAAAATAAGCCATTCCTTCCCTCTGTTGGAAAACTCTGCCATGGATTTGGAAATGGCCAAGTCGATTAAGTTCGTAATCTTCATTTGGCAACGCTCAGCGCTTCTCTACCGGCCCCAAAACCAACGCCGTCAGCACCATGGTCCGCTTGAAGCCGCGCGAGGCGTTAGGGTCCCTGAGCACGTCCGACGCCTGCCGGTGCGCCCGCACTGATTCCGCCGGGTTCACGGCGTAGCCCGCGCCCTCGAACACGAACAGCGTCGTCGTCGGATCGACCATGTAGGCGTCGGCCGCGGCGTGAAGCTGCTCAATGCTCAGCACCTTCGCCTTGATGAGATCGCCGAGGGTCTGGGGTGCGTCGGGCATGGTCGCAGGGTACGCGGGTTGCCCGGCCGGGCAAGTGGCGGCCGCCCCTCAGTCGACGAGCCAAGCGGCCTCCACGCCGGTCGCGCTGGCGATCTGACGGCGCTGCTCGTCGGTCAGGCTGCGGCGCCCGCGCTCGATGTCGCTCAGATGCCCCTGCGAGATGCCGAGGACGGCGCAGAGCCCGGCCTGCGTCAGGCCCTTGTGCTTGCGGGCCGCGGTCACCGGCGAGTCGTGCTCGGCGACGAGCTTCACGAACCAGTGCGGAACGGTGGCGGTCCGGCCCTCGGCCTCGTCGGCGAGATGATCCTCGGCGAGGCGCGCGGTTGCACGATCCTCGGCATCCTCGTCACCGGCGCGAGCCAGAAGAGCGTCGTACGCCCGGCGGGTGAGGACGACGAGTTCTTCGCCGCCGTCGGTCTTGATGATCTGGGGCTTCATGGTCGCCTCTCCTCAGTCGTAGATGTCACGGCGATTGCCCACCGCAAAGACCTCGATCGCGTCGGCCGTCTCAATGAACAGGGCGCGGTAGTCGCCGCTCCGCAGGCGGACGCCGGGGCGGCCGACCAGCGCCTTCGTGTTGCCGGCGCCCGTCTCAGCGTAGGCCTCGACCTTCGCCAGAATGGCGAGGCGGGCGGCCTTCGGGAGCTTGCGGAGGCTCTTCAGGGCGGCGGCGGTGAAGGCGATCTGCTTCATGGCGATAATATCGCACACGCCTGCGATATTCGCAAGCGCAAATGCGATGCAGACGCGATAAAATCGCAGCTGTTGCGCCGTCCACATCCATCCACAGGGGGCTCTGCGACCTCGGCCGTTGACCCTTGCGCAACCGATCTGTTCTACATTCGTTCTCATCCGGGAGCGAGTCGATGGATATGGTGCATACGGCCGGGAGGGCCTCGGAGATCGAGCGCACCGCCGAGGTCTACCTCGCGCGCGCCGCCGGCAATCCGTCGGCAGCGCTTCGCCTCGCCATCAGGGATGCCTTGGCGGACGCGTCGACCAGAAGCCGTCGGCTTGGCAATCCCGAGTGGCGAGCCCCCAAGGGCCGTGTCCGTCCGGCACGCTCACGCACCAGGGCCTAGCCCAGATGGGCAGGGTCGCGTCCGCCTATCGCATCATCGACCCGGCCGATTTGCCTTCCGGCCTCGTGCGGGTGCCGCTCATGGGTCAGGCGCTTTGCGCGGGCTTCCCGAGCCCGGCCGACGACTTCCTCGAAGGCGCGCTGGAGTTGCCGCGCTGGCTCGTCCCGAACCCGCCGGCCACCTTCCTCTGGCAGGTCCGGGGCGACTCGATGCGCGGCGCCGGCATCTTCGACCGCGACCTCGCCTGCGTCGACCGTAGCCTCTCGCCCGTGCACGGCAGCATCGTCGTCGCCAACGTCGACGGGCAGATGTCGATCAAGCGCTTCCGCCTCGACGGCAACCGGGCCCGGCTCGCCTTCGACAACGAGGAGATGCCGGCCTTCGCCGTCGACGATGTGACGGAGGTCGAGATCTGGGGTGTGAGCCGCTTCTCGTTCCGCTGGCATCTCCCGCGGGCGGCGGCCGTGCGATGACCCGCGCCGTCGCGCTGATCGACGGCAACAGCTTCTACTGCTCCTGCGAGCGGGTGTTCGATCCGAAGCTCGACCGCGTGCCCGTGGTGGTGCTCTCGAACAACGACGGCTGCGCGATCGCCCGGACGAGCGAGGCCAAGGCGCTCGGGATCAAGATGGGCACGCCCTACTTCCAGATCCGAGAGATGTGCCGCAGCCAGGGCGTGCGGGTGTTCTCGTCGAACTACACCCTCTACGGCGACATGAGCCGGCGGACGAACGAGGTCTATCGGGGGTTCGCGCCGCGTGTGGAGATCTACTCCATCGACGAATCGTTCCTCGACCTCTCCGACGTGCGGGAGGGCGAGCGCGTCGAGCTAGCGCGGGACCTGCGCGCCACGGTGCGGGCCTGGACCGGCATCCCGACCTGCGTCGGGATCGGCCCGACAAAGACGCTGGCGAAACTGGCCAACCACATTGCCAAGAGCGTGCCAGAGCTCGGCGGGGTCTGCGATCTCACGGACGATGCCGCCTCAGCCTACTGGCTCTGCCGGGTGCATGTCGGCGAGGTCTGGGGGATCGGCCGCGCCTCGCTCGCCAAGCTCGAGGCCATGGGCGTCGACTCGGTGGCGGATCTCCGCGACCTCGACCCGCGGCCGGTGCGCAAGGCCATGACGGTGGTCGGCGAGCGCCTGATCTACGAGTTGCGCGGGTTGCCGTGCCTGCCCTTCGAAGCGCTGCCGGCGACCCGGAAGGGCTGCGCCGTGACGCGCTCGTTCTCCTCACGCATCACCGACCGAGCGCGCCTCGAGGAGGCGGTCTCGGCCCACTGCACCCGGCTCGGCGAGAAGCTGCGGCGGGAGGGCCTCGGCACCGACCACGTCACCGTCTTCTACCACACCAGCGAGCATGACCGCGGCGAGCCGATGCGCTCGATCTCGACCACGGTGCGGCTGCCGGAGGCCTCGAACGATACCCTGACCCTGATCAAGGCGGCGCGCCACGGCGTCGCCAGGACCTGGCTCGACCAGCGCGATCCGCCCTGGCGCTACTCGAAAGCGGGCGTCATCACCGTCGACCTCGTGCCGCTCGCGATGAGCCAGCGGGCACTGATCGGGCAGCTCGATCGCGAGCGCTCAGGGCCGCTGATGGCGGCGATGGACGCCTGCAACGCGCGCTTCGGCCGCGGCGCCGTGGTGCCGGCGCGCGCCGGGCTCGTCGCCAAGCGCGACTGGTCGACAAAATTCGAGATGAGGAGCCCGCGCTACACCACGCAGGTCGGCGAGTTGCCGGTGGCGGTGGCGTAGGGGGCCTACCGCGGCCTCCGCCGCTCTTCCTCGGCGACCGCCTCGACGGCCGCGATCACGTTCTCCAGTTCCGCGATCTGGCGGATGACGCTCGCCGCCGGCAGCGCGTCGACTTCGGCGGCAGCAAGGATCAGTGTGCGCTGGTGCGCCTTGAGACGCTCAAGGAGCGCGATGAGCTTGTTAGGCATTGCGGGGCTGTAACGACCATGGCCCGTGCCGGCAACGGCGACATCACCCGCCCTGACCCCTCCCGTCGCTCCTGCCCTGAGCTAGGGGGCGGGCGGGTCTGGAAGCCACTGCCAATGGGTAGGGTGCCAGCGTCTTGCAGTCTGCTCGTTGCCGCGATCGCATTCAAAAAGCCAACGCCCTTCTCCGCGAGGGCGATGATCGCCGTTGTCCCAAAACCCCGCGGCCACGTCTGCGCCATCCGTCAAGATGATCTCGGTGCCGTCTCGCGGCGCGGTTTCAACTGGCATCCATCCGGGAGCAGGCATCGGAAAGTCGATGTCGTCGTAGCTCATCGGTCTTCTCTCCTCCCACGCCGCCATGGCGGTGTTAGATCGGGGCCACCCTAGCCTAGCTGTGCAGCCGTCGAAGCGAGCGATAGATCTCGGGCTCCGGGATCGGATCGCCGGGCTTCAGAGGCTCGCCATTGCGGTGGTAGCTCTCCGGCTCAGGTCCACAGCAGGCTGCGTGCAGCGGCCCCTCGGTCACGTCCTCGTAGTAGAGGTCGCCGTCCTTCACCGGGCATTGGCAGGCGATGCAGATCGCGAATTCGTCCTCGTCCATCCTCTCCTCCTTAGATCAGGTCCCGCTTCGTCACGTCCCCGCAGGAGGGGGCGGGAGGGGCATCCAGTGAGTGGGGTAGAACGGGCCTCCCCACACGTCGCTCGGGTCGTTCCCCAGCTCGTACCAGCCCTCGTCGGGGCAATGCCGACCGCACGTCACCCATTCATCGGCCACGGCAAGAAGGATCGCCACGCCATCCGTCGGCGCTGTCTCGATAGGGTGCCATCGCTGGACGTGACCGATGACGGTCGCCGGCAGCGGCGGGAAGGAGAAGTCGTCGGGGAGATCGCTCATGGCGTCTTCTCCTCCACGATCTCGACCGGGATGCCGGCAGCCCGAGCCTTGCGGATCATGTCAGCGGTGCCCTTGCCGCCAGGGAAGGCGATCACGAGGTCGGGCTTGCCCTCGGCGATCATGCGGGCGTTGCGGTTCGGTCCCGCCGCCTTGTCGAGGCCGCCGGCTCGGCCGTTCGGATACCAATTGGCAGGATAGGGCTCGTCGGACACGCCGTTGTGCTTGGCCCAGCGGCGCGCGAACTCGTCTGCCCCGGCGGCGGCCCCATGGATGACGACGCTTGGCCGTTCGCGTTCGGATAGCGTCCGGTTGAGGCGCGCGATCTGATCCTCGGCACGCTGGCGAGCATAATGGCCCCAGGGTGCCCGGATGAGGTCACGAGGGACGACACCGTAGTCACGCCCTCCGCAGACGAGGACCCTCACGGCTTGCCTCCCCCGCGCTCGACCGGGATGGGGGATGAAGGGGAGGCGGGGTCTGGCGTCCACTGAGTGCCAGGACCCCCCTCAATGACGCCGAAGAACCACCGCCCGAACTGGACGCCATGGATGCGACGCCAGCGAAGGTGCGTCGGCGTCTTCAGGGAAGGCAGAGAAACCGGTAGCCCTTCACCGCCGAACCGGAACCAGTAGAGGCGCGGCCAGGGGTCAGGGTTCTTCGGAACCGAATGCTCCCTCATCGTCCGTCCTCCGGCTCCGAGGGGGTGAGGTCTTCCGTGTCGGCTCGCTGAACGACCGTCAGTTTGTCCTCAGTCGCCACCACGACGAGCGTACCGCCGTTGGCGATCACGTCATCTAAGGCCGCATGAAGGATCAGGTCGCGGGCCTTGGGCAGGGGAAAGATGCCGGAGTCCTTGAGCGCGCTGAACCGCTTGCGGTCGATCTCCCATTGCATGATCGCCGTCATTTCTTGCCTCCCGTATCCGGTGTGGAGGGGGTGGGGTCGGCCTTTGCGGCGACCGCCATCCATTCGTGTATGGCCTGACATTTGGCGGGATCGACACCGGCGGCGCGGTAGGCTTCAGCGAGTTTGATTGCGAGATGCTTTCCCGCTGGAAGCATCTCGAATGCTGCTGCCATCAAGTGAGCATTGGCAACTGCCTCTGCGTTTTCAATTGCTTTGTGGCTCCGAAGGACGGCGGGACTACGTACGGCCCCCGTCCAGGCTAGAGTGATCGGGAGACCATCGTGGATCACGCCGATGTTTGCGCCATTGCCACAATTCTCGAACAGAACGGTCCATGGTCCGGAAGTGGTGCTCACTGAAGGTCTCCCTCAGTCGCCAAGAGCGGAGGCCGCCGCTGCGCCGCGTAGATGCCGGCGACATAGCCGAGCATGTAGTTCATGACCGTTTCCCGGCTTTCCGCGCCGAGGTTGAAGATCGACACGCCTTCCCGCGTGAAGCAGTTGATGACCTGCCACTCGCCATGGCAGTCGGCGTAGAGCGAGTAGATCAGGAACGAAATTGGTGGCCGCCCACGAACGGCATCGAAGAAGCCACGTGGATGTCTCTGCGTATAGGTGAGGACAATCCAGTCCTCCCCAGTCACTTGGCGAAGCTCTTGGAGAAGGTCGTCGCATTCTTTATCGCCCGGAACCGTTCGACCGCGCTCCACGCGATCCTGCGATAGGCAAACTAAGGCGGGCATCACTCATGTCCTTGAACGCTGAAGACAGTGAAGCGTACGGGGCCAGACACGGCCAAGCGCGCTGCGGCGACCTCGGCAGGATGCTCAGTGCGCCACTCCTCCCAGCTCGGCGCGCTGAGCTTATGCTCAAGCCACTCCGGCACGTCGGGCTTTTGCGGAAAGGGCTCGCGCTCGTGGTAGCAAGCCTCACAGAGCTGTGGCCTTCCGGGGTGCTCTGACCGTCGGCCACTCATGAACAGGTGCGAGCCGCAGAAATGCAGGCCGCAGCCGTGCTCACCGCCATAGGGATCACCGCCGCAGATGTGCGCTAGCCCGCGGTCGATCTCCGCGTCGCATCCGGGATGATCACACTTCGCGGGAACGCCGTAGCCGACATCGCGGCTCAGGCGGTCGTCGTATCCGACAGCCCAGCCCATCACCCACCTCCCTGAACGCTGGAGGCGGGGGAGGGGACGAGCGGGGCCGTTGGCTCTGCGAGTACGACGAAGGGTACGTTGCGCCACTCGCGCTCGCCGTGGTTTTCGCACGCCCACTCTTGCTGAAGAGCCGGGGGTATGCAGGGCGTGTTCGCTTTAGCGGCATAGCGCAGTCGGCCGGTGGGCTTCCACGCGTGCACCACGGCCTCGAAGCCTATGGGGCCAAGGTCCCCGCTCATCGGACGCCTTCCTGGAAGGGGAGGGCGGGATACAAAATGGGATACATCAGAGGGGAGGGCGCCCCCGTATATCCCTGTAATCTCAATCCGCTAGCCCTGCCCCTACCGGGCAGGCGACGGACACCCCTTCCGCCAGTTCCACAGCCGCCGCTCGCCGCCAACCATCGATAAGCCGCTGACGGCAAAGCAGAAAGCAATCCCCGCTATCCCGTAGGCGACCGCTGGCTTTCGCCCATGACCGAGCCCTACATTGTGGGTAAGGTTGGGGGACGGCACCTTCCCCATGGGCAAGCTGACCGCGCTGTCGGTCACCCGCACGAAGGCCGCCGGCATGTAAGGCGACGGTGAAGGCCTGTGGCTTGAGGTGACCGCCCGCGGCGCGAAGTCGTGGATACTCCGGTTCATGCTCCAGGGCCGTGCCCGCGAGATGGGCTTGGGGTCGGCCTCGCTGTTCACCCTGGCCGAAGCGCGCGAGCGGGCGGCAGGCTTCCGTAGGATGCTCGCGGACGGCATCGACCCAATCGAAGCACGCAAGACCGAGAAGGCGCGCAAGGACCTCGACACCGCCGGCGCCATGACCTTCGACCAGTGTGCTGCCGCCTACATCGAGGCGCACAAGGCCGGCTGGCGCAACGCCAAGCACGCGGCGCAGTGGACTGCGACCCTGGATACCTACGCCTCAACCGTCTTCGGCAAGCTGCCGGTCGCGGATGTCGATACGACCCTCGTCCTGAAGGTGCTGGAGCCGATTTGGGCGAGCGAGACTGAAACTGCGACGCGCGTGCGTGGTCGGATCGAGAGTGTGCTGGATTGGGCGCGCACCCGCGGTTACCGCGAGGGCGAGAACCCCGCCCGGTGGAAGGGCCATCTGTCCAACCTGCTCGCCAAGCGATCCAAGGTCGCGAAGGTGCAGCACCATGCGGCCCTTCCGTTCGCTGAGGTGCCGGCGTTCGCCAAAGCCCTCGCCGAACAGCCCGGCGTCGTTGCGAAGGCGCTGGCCTTCACGATCCTGACGGCAGCGCGGACGGGCGAGACCATCGGCGCGACCTGGGCCGGGATCGATCTGTCCGCGAAGGTCTGGACGATACCGGCCGAGCGTATGAAGGCCGGAGCCGAGCACCGCGTGCCGGGCCGGGCCGGGCGACTTCGCTGCGTAGTCTCCTTTTGCCACTGCGGCAGCAGCGCATCCTAAGGCTGCTGCCGCAGGCGATTGATTAGGCAGCATCGGACCAAGCTGGTATCGGAGAGCGAAGGAGGATCTCCGTGCCTACCTCAGCCGCAGCCTACACCGGTTCGTCTGATCACGATGGGAAGGAACGGCTGTCCCATGTCTTGAACGCGAGCGAGCGCCTGGTCACCGCGAGGTCGATGGACGAGGTGGTCGACGTGCTGCGCGAGACCGCGCGCGTGACCGTTGGTGCACAGGGCGTCGCCGTCATCGTCAACGACGGCGGCCGATGTGCGTATGTCGCTGAGGACGCCGTGTCACCGTTATGGCAGGGCCAGACGTTCCCTGCTGATGCCTGCATCTCGGGCTGGGCGATGCGCCACGGCAAGACGGTCTTGATCAGCGACGTCCGGCTTGATCCACGCGTTCCTCAGGAGGCCTATGCGCGAACCTTCGTGCGCAGTCTCGTCATGGTCCCTATCGGTCGGCCGACGCCGGTCGCGGCGCTCGGGGCCTATTGGGCCGATGTCGTCGAGCACGATCAGGCGACCGTCGAACGTCTGGAAAGCCTGGGTCGCTTGGCGACCATCGCCATCGAGAACGCGCGCTTGGCGCAGGCGCGCGATCGGGCGGCGGCGCTCGGTGCAGCACAGAACCGCATCCTGGAACTCGCCGTGCAGGAGGCTCCTTCCCGCCTGACGCTGGAAGCGATCGTGCGCGAGGTCGAGGGGCTGTCCGCATCGGGGCTGCTCGGGAGCATCCTCCTGCTGGACGAGGACGGCCGCCACCTGCGCCACGGTGCAGGCCCGAGCCTGCCCGACGCCTACAACGATGCGATCGACGGAATCGCGATCGGTCCGAGCGTCGGCTCATGCGGTACGGCCGCGTTCCGGAACGAGCCGGTGTTCGTCTCCGACATCGCGTCCGATCTCCTTTGGGAGGATTTCCGCGAGTTGGCGCTCGGGCACGCTCTGCGAGCCTGCTGGTCGATCCCCATCCGCTCCTCGCAGGGCGCGGTGCTCGGGACGTTCGCCCTGTACCATCGCGAACCACGCGAGCCACAGCCCGCAGACCTCGAGATCGTCGACTTTGTCGTCCGCACGGCCGGGCTGGTCGTGGAGCGGGTCGGAGCCGAGGCCAAGGTCCGTACAAGCGAGGCGCGCTATCGCCAGATCGTCGAGGGCGCCGAAGATTTCGCGATCATCACCTTCGACGGGGACGGGATCCTCACGGGCTGGAACAGCGGGGCCGAGCGCATCGTCGGACATCGTGCCGACGACGTGATCGGCACCAGGGGCGACTTCTTCTATACGGACCATGACCGGGCCGACGGCGTTTTCGACCGGGAGATCGAGCGTGCCCGCGAGCGAGGTCGGGCGGTCAATGAGCGCTGGCACGTCCGCAAGGACGGTTCCCTTTTCTGGGGCTCCGGCCTGTTGATGCCGCTCGCCATGGACCACGGCGGCTACGTGAAAATCTTTCGCGACCGCACCGCCGAACACGAAGCAGAAGCTGCTCTGCGCGAAAGCGAGGCGCGGCTGCGCTTCTTCGACGAGCTCGATGCCCGCCTGTTCGGAGCCCGACAGGCGTCGGACGCCATGCTCGCCGCGACCGAGTTGCTGGGACGGAAACTCGGAGTGTCTCGGTGCGCCTACGCTGACGTCGACACCGATAGCGATCGCTTCTGGATCCGCAGCGACTACAATGCCCCCGGCATCGCGAGCTCCACCGGCACCTACAGTCTCGACCTCTTCGGGCCACGCGCTGCCGCCGACATGCGGGCCGGGCGGACGCTGATCGTGCGTGACGTCGCTGGCGAAGTCGGCGCGGGTGAGGGCCGCGAGATGTTCCAGGCCATCGGCATCGGCGCAATCGTCTGCTGCCCGCTCGTCAAGGACGGGCGGCTGGCGGCGATGATGGCGGTCCACCAGGACCGACCTCGTAATTGGGAGCCTAGCGAGGTCACACTCATACGGGAGGTCGTCGAACGATGCTGGGCCCATGTCGAGCGGGTCGGTGCCGAAGCGCGCCTGCGCGAGAGCGAGGAAAGGCTACGTCTCGCCGTCGACAACGCCGACGTGGGATTCTGGGACGTCGACGTCGTCAACGACATCCTGATCTGGCCGCCGCGGACCAAGGCCATGTTCGGCATCTCGGCCGAGGTGCCGGTGACCATGCGGGACTTCTACGACGGCTTGCACCCGGACGACCGCGACGCGACGAGCGCCGCCTACGCGGCTGCAGCGGACCCGGAGCGGCGTGCGCTCTACGATGTCGATTACCGTACGGTCGGGAAGGAGGACGGCATCGTCCGGTGGGTGGCTGCGAAGGGACGCGGTGTGTTTGATGCCGCGGGACGCTGCCTTCGGGTGGCTGGGACCGCCGTTGAGATCACGGCCCGCAAGGCGGCCGAGGAGGCCTTGCGCGAGCTCAACGCGACGCTGGAGACACGGATCGCCAAAGCCATCGCCGATCGAGAGGAGGCTCAAGAAGCGCTGCGGCAGAGTCAGAAGATGGAAGCAATGGGACAGCTCACGGGAGGCGTCGCTCACGACTTCAACAACCTCCTCACCCCGATCGTCGGGGTGCTCGACATGCTCCAGCGAAGGAACGTCGGCGGCGAGCGGGAGCAGCGCCTCATTGCCGGCGCTGCTCAATCGGCCGAACGCGCGAAGACGCTCGTGCAACGCCTTCTTGCCTTCGCTCGCCGTCAACCTCTCCAGGCCGTGCCGGTCGACGTTGCGAAGCTCGTGACCGGCATGGGCGAGCTCGTCGCCAGCACGACGGGGCCGCAGATCAAAGTGGTGGTCAGCGCGCCCGACGATCTGCCGCCGGCGGTCGCTGACGCGAACCAGCTGGAGATGGCGCTTCTGAACCTCTCAGTGAACGCGCGCGACGCCATGCCCGAGGGCGGCACCCTGCGCATCTCCGCTAGTGCCGAGTCGATCCGTCCCGGCCACCGCTCGAATCTTCCGGCTGGTCACTACATCTGCCTGTCCGTCGCCGACACCGGCGCCGGCATGGACGCGGCGACGCTCGCCCGTGCGGTCGAGCCGTTCTTCTCGACGAAGGGCATCGGAAAGGGCACCGGCCTCGGTCTCTCCATGGTCCACGGCCTGGCGTCGCAACTGAACGGGGCGCTCACCATTCAGAGCCGCCCGAACCTGGGCACCAACGTCGAGCTTTGGTTGCCGCGCAGCATGCTCCTGCCTGTCGCGGAGACGCGCGGGGTCGAAGCGTCAGAGGGGCAGGCTGCCCAAGGCACTGTCCTACTGGTGGACGATGAGGAGTTGGTCCGCGCCAGCACGGCGGACATGCTCGCGGACCTTGGATACACCGTGGTCGAGGCCGCTTCCGGCGAGCAGGCTATGCAACTGCTGGACAGCGGGCTGAAGTTCGATGTCCTCGTCACGGACCACCTGATGCCTGGTGTCAGCGGAACGGACCTCGCTGGCATTGTCCGTACATCGCGACCCGGTACTACGATCCTGCTGGTCTCGGGCTACGCAGAGCGCGAAGGGCTCGATCCCGATCTGCCCCGCCTCACCAAGCCCTTCCGGAAAGCCGATCTCGCCGCGAGCCTCTCTCGATTCAGCAGCGAGGCTTAGAGCGCGCTGACCGAGTTCGGGATTGGACGAGCGTCGCCATCGTTCCCGTTGGACGGCGACCTATCTGCCACTGCCAGCATCCGAACCGTCGAAGTGTGTCATCGCGCAACGGCGCGATGAGCGTTGTTGGCTAGCGCCCGGCGGCAGGCATCCAGTTGCCCAAGTCTGTCGCCCCTTGTTGACCTATTGCGAGCTACAGAGATTATTAGATCCTAGCGTCATTCGGCCTTTCCAACCGAGCACTGCACGCGAGACCAGTACCTTCCCCCGTCTTAGCTACGTAGACGCTCCTGCTGTTCACGGCGAAGAGCGTGCGTGTCAGAGCGTAATCTGGCGGTGACGCATGGCGCCCATCTCCGCCCCAATCTGCTCACGGGGTGGGGGGCATCCGATCTCACCAGCGAGGGTAGATACGCAACGCGGCCTTGGACGGATGATGGACCGGGACTGTTAGCTGGGCGTGTGGATGCGGCAATGACCGCCTGTCCCGGCACGGGATACGCGGTATGAGAGGGCTGCCGCACCGCTTTCCGGGTGATGGTGATGGAGCGGGATGAATGGGCAAGCTGCTGATCTACGCGGCCTCGCTGGCAGTCGGCACAATCGCGTTGACTGGCCCGACGTTCAGCCAAGGGCTTGTTCGCGGCGCCGAAGATGGCGCGGCACGCGGCGACTCGGTCGCAGGGCCCCTCGGCGCTGTGGTGGGCGGCGCAATCGGGGCAGCGGTCGGCACTGCCAACGGCATCCTTGGCATCGACCGTCGGGATCGCTTCCGCATTTACGCTCTCGGCGAAAGGCGCCCCTCGTTCTCCTACCGAGGCCAGCTTCGGGTAGGCACGGTTCTGCCGGCCGACGGTGTCGTCTACTACGATGTTCCGCCCGAGTTCGCCTTGCCGAATTACAACTACACCGTCGTGAACGATCACCCGGTCCTGGTCGAGCCGGGCACGAGGCGGGTGGTCGAGATCATCGACTGAGACGAAAAAGCCCGCCGCGGCGAACCGGGCGGGCTGAGTAGGTCTGGAAGGGCGGAGTGCGTCGCAGGAATCGTGCCGGCCTATGGCGGCGGCCGGTCGAGCTATCCCTGCCAGCGGGCGCCTATGAAGCCGATCAGGATGCCGCTCGATCCCGCCGCAGAGACCGGCGCTCGGCCTCGGTAAGGTTGCCAACGCATCCTCGATTGCCTGAACGAGCGCGGCCCAGGCATCACCCCGCGCGGCCTGATGGTAGCGGAGTGCAATCGTCTCGGCCTCGGTGAGCCGGTAGCCCGTCGCTTCCTGCGCGCTTGCCATGTCCGACCCTCGCCCGTGAGAACAGGACGAGAACGACCGCATGGTCCGCAACCGTCAACGGAGCCGGATGGCGTGAATTTGGGCTTGTGTGGATGGGGCTGCTTTCGCTCCGCGCTGAAGCTCGCCTGGAGCGCGGCTCGCATCACCCTCGTCGCCAAGCACACTGCCGACGAGCTGCGCGGCTTCATCGCCGATCTGAAGCAGCCGTATCACGCGGTCGGCCTCTCGACCTCCTATGCCCTCAGCGGCGCGGCTCAGGGTAACATCCTCACCGCCGCAGGCCTCGTGCTGCTGCACATCTTCGCTCGGGCCTGACGCGTCATCCGGTGCAAGAACGGCATCTAACTCGTTCCGCGCTTGGGTGCCCGAAAAGCTGCGTGAGGCGGTCCCAGGGGGCCGTAGCGGGCAGAAGTGGATTGCCCTCGGGACGGCTGACAGGGCCGAAGCAGTACGCCAGCGACATTCCCTTGGCGAACAGCGACGCGGCCTCCCGCGACGCTCGCGGCCCCGCTTGCGAGGCCGGACCCGCCCCCTGCCGGCGGCTGCGCGCCAGCCCAGGGGGCTGATGTGGCGGCGCCCGTCAGAAGGCGTAGCGCACCGCGCAGTACGGGATCAGGGCCTCGCGCCAGGCGAGGAGCTGGTCGAGCCAGCGCCGCTTCCAGGCGCGCCGGTAGCGCAGGTTCTCCATCCCGCCTTGGCTGACCTTCGCCTCCTGGAGGTCCGGGCGCCACAGCCAGTCCTCGGCCTTCGGGTGCCAGGCGAGGTTGACCTCGTGGAGGCCGGCATTGTGCGTGAGCATGATGATCTCGCACTTGAGCTGGGCCTTGGCCGCCGGGGTCAGCGTGTCGTCGATCTCGCGGAACAGGGCCCGCCACTCGGGCTCCCAGCCCTCGTGCACGATCACGGGGCTGAAGTTGACGTGGACCTCGTAGCCCGCCGCCACGAAGTCGTTGATCGCCGCGATCCGCTCCGACATCGGCGAGGTCCGCACGTCGACGACCCGCGCCATCGCCTCCGGCATCAGGGAGAAGCGCACCCGGGTGCGCCCGCGGGGCTCGTAGGCGAGGAGGTCGCGGTTGACGAGCTTCGTGGCGAAGGAGCCCTTGGCGCCGGGGATGTCCCGGAAGGCGGCCACGAGGTCGCGCACGTTGTTGGAGACGGCGGCGTCGAGGGAGAGGTCGCCGTTCTCGCCGAGGTCGTAGACCCAGTCAGCGGGATCGACGGTGTTCGGCTCCGGCTTGGGCCCGAGCCGCGCGGCGTGCCGTCCGATCGCGCCCGCGATCGCCTCGACGTTCACGAACACGCTGACCGGGTTCGCGTAGCCCTTGCGGCGGGGCACGTAGCAGTAGGCGCAGGCCATCGCGCAGCCGTTCGAGGAGGAGGGCGCGATGAAGTCCGCCGAGCGGCCGTTGGGGCGCATGGCGAGCCCCTTCTTGACGCCGAGCACCAGGGTCTCGCGCTTCACGCGCAGCCAGTCGGCGGCGTCCGCGCCTTCCCGCAGCTCCGGGATGCGCCAATGGCTCTCGACCTCGATCGTCTCCGCCTGCGGGAAGCGGGCGAGCACCTCCCGGCCCCGCGCATAGTCGCGCACGGCCGGCTCGAGATAGATCCGCCTCGGGTCGATGAGCGTCCGGGGAAGCGCCATCGCGGTGATGTGGCGGGGCCGGCGGCGAAGGGAAGGCGCCGCGCGCCGATCTCCACCGCATCCCGCGGCCGGTGCCGCCCGGACGGGACCACGCAGGCCTAGACGGATCGTCCGCGCACGCGCGAATCTGCGGTGCTCGGTCGGCGCTGCGGTCCGGAGAAGGTGGCTGGCTCCCCGAGCAGGACTCGAACCTGCGACAAAGCGATTAACAGTCGCTTGCTCTACCAACTGAGCTATCGGGGATCACGGCGCGTCCTCTACACACCGGCGCCGGGCAGCGCAAGGCCGGGCCGAGGCGGGCATGACGATTTCGTCATGCCGCCGGGGATCGGCGGCGCGGCGCGCGAAAGGCCGTTGCCCCGGGCCGTCCGCCTCTGATAGAGACCCGCTCCCGGTCTCCTCCGCCAGAGGCCGGACCCGTTCGCCCACCGGGCGCGGGGAGAGGCCTCGTGGCGGAGTGGTTACGCAGAGGACTGCAAATCCTTGCACCCCGGTTCGATTCCGGGCGAGGCCTCCATCGTCTCTCGATTCTCCACCCTCAGGGCCGAGCCCGCCTCCGGTGCGCAGAGCCCGGCCGACGGTCCGGGACGCGGCGGACGTCCGTCCTCTCCGGGCGACCTGCTCCGCCCGGGCGATCGCCTTCTCGACCCACGCCTTTCCGTCCTCGCCGCCCCAGGGCAGCCGGGCGATGTATCCGGCGGAGGGCTTCTCGCCGTCCCCCCAGTTCTTTCCGCGCGTGTCGACCTCGTGGCGGGGGAAAGAGGACGCCCTCCGCCGGCAGGGATGGCGCGCCCCGGAGGTTATGGCGTCGGGCCGCGGCGTTGACGAAGCCTTAACCGGCGCGCGGGCGGCGGAGAGGGTGTTGCGGGCCGATCCTTGCCTTTTGCCGGGTGATCCACGACAAACCGGCCGCTCCACGGCCCCGCTCGCGAGGCCGGCGACAGGGCCGCGGCGCTCAAGGACGGAACGGACGGCACCATGCTCGATTACGCGCAGGCGCGACGCCTCATGGTCGATTGTCAGCTTCGGACCTTCGACGTCAACGATGTCACCGTCCTCGACGCGTTCGACGCCGTCCCCCGCGAGCGCTTCGTGCCGCAGGGGCAGGAGGATTTCGCCTATACCGACCGCAGCGTGCCCCTCGGGGGCGGCGAGGCGCGGGTGGTGCCCGCGCCGATGCTGCTCGCCCGGATGGTCCAGGCGCTCTCGGTCAGGCCGGGGACCCGTGCCCTCGATGTCGGCGCCGGCTACGGCTACGGCGCGGCCCTGCTCGCCCGGCTCGGTGCGCGGGTGACGGCGCTCGAATCGGTGCCGGCCCTGGCGGGCGCCGCGCGGGAGCGCCTCGACGGGCTCGCCGAGGTGGTCGAGGGCCCGCTCGCCGCGGGCGCTCCCTCGCAGGCGCCCTTCGACGCGATCCTCGTCGAGGGCCGGGTCGAGACGCGGCCGCAGGCGCTTCTCGACCAGCTCGCCGATGGCGGCCGGCTCGTCTGCGTCCTCGGCGCCGACCGGGCGGCCAAGGCCACCCTCTACGTGCGCGCCGGCGAGGCGGTGGGTGCCCGCCCGCTCTTCGACGCGAGCCTGCCCGCGCTTCCCGCCTTCGCGGCGGAGACCGGCTTCTCCTTCTGAGGGGAGCCCGGAGCGGGGCGGCCTTGAGGGAGTGTCGCCTTTTTGCTCCACCCGCCGGCGATTCGTCCGCCTCGGCAGGACTCCCCCGGGACGGGGGCTTAAAGCCCCGTTAAAGTTTCCGCAGGGCGGGCTTCGTCCCGGATCGCGCGCAGCGTCGCGCTCGGCCGTCCCCGAAAGGGGCGGCGTCCGGTTCGTTCGAGAAACCGCAAGGGCTGAGTGACGTGAGAGATCTTCGATCCGCGACGGCACGCAAGCGGACGGCCCATGGGCGTCTGCTCACCGGCCTCGCGCTTGCAACCGGCCTGTCGGCGGGCGCCCCGGCCTCGGCGGAGACGCTCGAGAGCGCCCTGGCGCGGGCCTATGCGGGCAACCCGCAGCTCAACGCCGGCCGGGCCGGCGTGCGCGCCTCCGACGAGAACGTCGCCGCGGCGCAGGCCGGCTACCGGCCGACCGTCAGCGTCGAGGCGGATATCGGCGTGCAGAAGTTCGAGGGCCGCATCTCGGGCGCGCAGGTCAACCAGACGACGCTGCCGGGCGGCGCCGGCATCACCGTCAACCAGACCCTGTTCAACGGCTTCCAGACCGACAACACCGTCCGCCGCTTCGAGTCGACCGTCTACAGCCAGCGCGAGGGCCTTCGTACGACCGAGATGACCGTGCTCTACAGCGCGGTCCAAGCCTACATGGCCGTGCTGTCCGACACCGCCACGCTGGAGCTGCGCCGCAACAACGTCGAGGTGCTGGAAGAGCAGCTCCGCCAGACCCGCGACCGGTTCAACGTCGGCGAGGTGACGCGCACGGACGTGGCGCAGGCGGAGGCGCGTCTGGCAGGCGCCCGCTCGGACGTGAGCGCGGCGGAGGCGCAGCTGCGGGCCTCGATCGGCCTGTACCGTCAGTTCGTGGGCGT
>Ga0268247_10000010_pt1:0-35000 | contig 187168 bp, 93 predicted proteins | sample AgamicOrMae_FD_200245 | JGI IMG/M metagenome (GOLD analysis project Ga0268247, IMG submission 200245) | Agave microbial communities from Guanajuato, Mexico - Or.Ma.e (v2) (version 2) | ecosystem: Host-associated > Plants > Phyllosphere > Phylloplane/Leaf | place: Guanajuato, Mexico...
AATAATTAGAATTGGATTCAAAGGATCTTTCCGTCTTACATACACGATTCCATAGAGTTTTTGTTTATGAATCATTCACTCTAAGCATTCGATCTTCAATATATAACCATTCGAATTTCTTTATTATATTCATTATAATAATCATAATAATAAAAAAAATGCACCTCAATGTGCGTCCACCCTTTAGGGTAATAATAATAATAATAATAATAGCTTACCCAAACCCAAAAGGGAAATGAACCCACTACAGCTTGCATTGTTGGGGGTCACCCTGCCTTCTCTTCTTTCTTCATGTCTTATATATGGAATAAAATCATGATTATCAGACTATCTACAGGGTGTGTCTTACCCTTAATAAAGACATATAATATGCCAGAGGATATAGGTATTGAGAAATTTGGTATTGCCGGTCATAAATGTTGGTTTAATTGTATTCGGGCCTATACTACGGCTGCATTCCGGACAAAAGATAGAATTCAGAAAAGGTTTCATTCATCTTTATCCTATTCTTTGTATGGAAATTGGGAACGTTTAAGAGGTAGCATTGATTCTGTTAGATGGAAAGAAATTTATCCTGGTTCTATCTATGCTTCTATGGGTTTTTTATACCCTTACCCTAGAGCTATTGATTGTGATGTTATAACATTAGCATTCATACAATTAGTCGAGCAGTATGCTTACAATATAGATTCTGCGTATTTGAAATTTAGTATTGGATATACAATTCAATTACCTTCATCCTGTGATATCTCATTAACTTTAGGTAAGGCTATTCCTTTGTGTGATCAAATTGGTAATCGTGTTCCAAAAAAGAAGATATATGAGATGATTGAGCAACTAGTGAAGTTATATGGTGAGCAATATCAGGATGCTGTGATTAAAGGTCTCTTTATTCGTATGTATTATGAAAAAAAGGATTTCCCTCAATTAAAAGACTTTCCTAATGATATATCATCAGATATTCTTACTCATATTAACCAAGTTATGGAGTCAGAAATGGAAAGTTGTGAACTACCAGATGTTAAATCACTTCAGTATAAAAAAAGTCGTATTCCCACTAAAATAAAGGCAATCAAAGGTAAGGGAGCTGAATGTAGTTCTTTCATTGTAGCCGATATAGAGACTGTACTAGTCAATAGTGTTCATGTACCTTACGCAGCTGGTTACTTAGTGGTGAATCCTGGTGATGATCTGACTTCCATACCTTCATATTCGATCCAAACCTTTTTCAGTGAAAATCACATTCCTTTCTATCCTAACTTTGAAGATAGGAGTCAACAAATGTTATTTGAGTTTCTATCACATTTGGAAATCTATGTGAATAAAAATTCTCGTCTTAAAACAGTTTATTTCCATAATTTTGCCCGATTTGATGGAATTATCATTCGACGGTATTATGCTGATCGTGGTAATAAGTATAGAATTAAAACATTGATGAGGAATCATAAACTTTACGAGTTGAAAGTCTATATTGATGGTAAGCTCTTATTATGTTTCAGAGATTCATGCACATTGCTCCCTAGCACTCTTGAAGCATTGGGAATGACATTATGTCCTGAATTAGGTTCCAAAGGTTCTATCCCACATTCGGAATTGGAAGTGTCTAATCTTCAGGGTCATAGTGAGGATTTGATAAACTATCTTCGACAAGATATCCTTCTCTTAGGTGGTGTGATGTTGAAGGCCCAAGAGATTATTTGGGAAAAGTATCATATTGATATCGTGAAAGTGATGACATTGTCATCGCTTTCCCTTAAAATCTTTCGTCAGAATTATTTTGATGATGAGGCCTTTCATATTCATTTACCTACAAGGAACCAAGACAGCTTTATTAGGCGTGGCTATTATGGAGGTCATGCTGATGTCTATAAGCCCTATGGTGAGAATCTTTACTATTATGATGTGAACTCTTTATATCCTTATGTTATGAGTGCATATCCGATGCCTTGTGGTATACCTGTCTGGAAGAATAATTTGGAGAGCGTCGAATTAGATAGCTTGTTTGGATTTCTTGAGGCATTTGTAGTATGTCCTACTAATATATCACGTCCATTCTTACCTTATAAGGATAAAACTGGTACTTTAGTCTTTCCTACAGGAAAATTCGTTGGAGTCTATTATAGCGAAGAGTTGAAGTTTGCACGTAATTTAGGTTATCATATAATTCCTCTTAGGGGGTATTTGTTTGAGAAGAAGGACAGTCCTTTCAAAGGCTTTGTCTCACACCTCTATGAAAGCAGACTAGAATCCAAGAAATCTGGTGATGTTGCTATGTCATTTTTCTATAAGATTCTAATGAACTCTCTCTATGGTAGATTTGGTATTAATCCTGAAAGTACAGTAACAGAGATCTGCAATCAAAAGAAATATGAGGAATTGATGAAGAAGGATAATTTTCACAGCGCAGAGAAGCTTACCGATCATTACTATATTGTCAATTGCATTACCAATAAAAATAGCATGACTGACGACACTGAATGGAATCCTCCTAAGATGTCGGCTGTTCAATTGTCAGCTGCTATAACTGCTTGTGCTCGGATTCATATGTACCCAACCATTTCCCGAGACGACTGTTACTACACCGATACCGACTCCGTGGTTCTTGGAAGCCCTCTTCCGGATGAAGTAATCTCTTCCACTGAGATGGGTAAGTTTAAACTGGAGCACCTTGTTAAGAGGGGTATCTTCTTAGCCCCTAAGAGTTATATGTTAGACATAGAAGATGATAGACATATTATTAAACACAAGGGTCCTGCTAAAGATTTAGTAACATCTGAATGGTTTCAAAGGCAATTAGCAGATCTATCTTTAATGGAGCAGATCTCAACTTCAGCTAACTTCAGAATAGATTGGAAAGAACTCAAGATTGTCAAAAAGGATTTGCTAATAAACCTCGGACTACAACTGAGTACGAAAAGAGATAATGTCTATGATGATAATAATGTCTGGATAGACACACGACCAAAAGAAGTAATAGACTTAGGGAGTAAAGATGCAACCACTATTTACATATCAGAACTATTGAGGGAAAAGGCTAAAAATCCTGTGATTACAGAGAAAAGTACAAAACAGGAAGAAGTCAGTCAGTCCCCTACGGAAGGTCAAAAGACCAAACCAACTCTCTACAATACCAAGGCGGCGGCTAAGAAGGCTAAGACGGATGGTAATAAGGATCATAGACCAAAACCTGATGAATAAGTTGGAAAGGGCCCTTTCTTTCCCCTTAGAATATCTACAGGCAGGTCCGTTTCATTAGTAATGTACGCTGTAATTATGACTTCTGTTCTCTAGAAGCGTCTTAAATTTATTCCATTTGTTATTACTGCACACAGCATATACATAGTTGTTGTAATACTTAACAAACTCGGATACCTTTTTATCCCATATCTTTTTCTCTTTACTTAGAGATTCTGGTAAAAGTGAATTCATTAAATCTGTAAGATCATCTGATGGTATAGGATATTCTAACATGTGATAGTATTTACTTTTAAAGGGTGATGAAGGGTCAATCAGATTTTGATTAATAAAATCATTGATGATTTTTATTGGATGTCCCATATTAATAAATACATTGGTATATATATCTGGAACTATTCTTACGTAAGGCGAAGTAGTTATAAAATTATCATGTACCGTATATATAGGTGCACGTTGACTCAATAATGATTCCACTACTTGAATGGCTATGTATGCATCCTTCTGATGAATAAAGTTAACGAAGGTAGACACTTCCGTCTTCTGGAGATCTCTCTTAGAAGAAGAAAGTCTGTCAGTCACCCGACGTTTCTTGCGCATACGATCATATAGCCATATGTTTACTCCCATGGTAGACATATAGTCCTGGACTGTGGTGAAGTATGGGATGCCATAGAAGACCGGGCGATCCAAGGCTGATGAGAACCAGCCTATAAGGCGGATCAACTTGATCAGGTTTGCCATGTCCGGTCAGGCTCCAGAACGGAAAGCAGAGAAAGGCTATCTTTGACTAAAATAGAAATAGTCATTTCTCATCTTGCGGAGACTTCCAGAAAACGATACGGTACACTCCAGCCTCAGGAATTGGATTCGATGGTGAGCCTGCTGGAGGGGCGCCTCGCTGGTCGGTCTGTCTTTCCGCTTTTAAGCTAATGGTACTTCCTCTGTTCAGACAACACGGAGAAGAGGAAAAAGTCGTCACAAGGCATACGTACGTACAGTACAAGTTCTGTAGGAGTGCAAGCATTCGACTTCAGTTCCCAATAGAAATCCGTAGGGTACTCTCGGGCTAAAGGCCCAAACGGCACCTTGTTAGCAGTCCTATCCTCAGTGAACGTTGTTAGCTGTAGTTACTTATTCGAATTGTAGTAGTTAGAGCTATGAATGGCTCCATCAATCATAGAAAAAGTCTATGTTGAAGAACCACCACATCTTTAGAAAGTCCGTTTTGTGTTCAGTGAAAGAAAGCGAGACTGTAGGCTGGAATCTCCTCAACGAGCTGGAGTAGCGAACGGGAACAAGGGCCTTATTGATTCAACCTCTTTACGTGACTCCTCTATTGGTTAATAAAGTGAGATAGTTAGATAGTGAGGAAAGCGACGAAGCCTTCGGTAATACCTCTCTCTGTGCTGTCTTCCCGAAAGTAATATGCTTTCGTTATATATCAATAGAATGTGTAAGCCGAAGTAGCTGGTTCAGGCTAATATGCTAACCTGCATAGGGTAGCCAACAAGTATGCAAGACTCTTTTCGGACCTAGGATTGTCTTTCGGTTTGAAATCTATTATCAAATGTAGTTGTTGCTCGCCTGATAGTAAGTCGCTCGCTTCATTGAAGGAAGCGGGTCGATGTCTCGTATGAAGGGAATGTCGAGTTGCAACCATGAGAAAATTCCCTACAAAACTGGACGTTGAGGCCGCGTATAAGCCCTGCCGTTCACACTTCAGCGTCGAAAGCGGATCATGCGCACTGAACTAAGAAATAGTATAGTTACAGCTGTTCTAGGAATGGATCTTCCCTAACAATTCTTCTAACCCGGCTACTCCTAACTCATAGGGAAGACCAACTCACTGACCACCTGACCGGGTGAAAGCGTAATTCTCTATGCAAGCTAGATGAATATTTCCATATTAGAAAAAGAGCAAGAAGACGAAACCAAATGTCTGCAAACCAAAGACCGGCCAGGAGCCGCTACTTGACTGATTCATTGCCTCATGAAGTGAACTAGACTGGCTTCGATCTCTCTCTACATGAAGCTTCATACAGGATTAGGTTATTTCCCCCTTGTTCTTTGATTCCGCATTGGTGGATTATAAAATAACCTCTTGTCGCTGTCACTAATCTCTTTTTATTTAATATAATAGCCTATAGCCTAGCCCTGGAGGAATATGGAAACAGCTTTCGGAAATCAAGTAATTAGAAATTCGAGAATAGGTTTGGAACCCTAGCCTCATCTCTTCCTTCGCGAGGACTTTCTTTCACGATCGATTGATTGCAGTAAGGTCTCTCGAGTCGCCCATGCACACGCCGAAGAGGAAAGAAGATCCCCGATCTGCGTCAGACTTACTTGGGTGAGTAAGGCTTGCGGGTAATAAGGAGGAGATGGCAATCCACGCACTCTTTGCCGAATACCCGGTGCCCTTTGACTTCTTTTCTCGCTCCTGAGACTGATGGGTCAACCCATTAGTCTTGTTATACCCTTCTCAACAATCCGTTGCCTTAGGAAAGGCGAGTCGATTCAAGATCGGAGTTTCTCGGGTTTTTATTTGGTTATCTATCACTCCTAGTTAATCATATCTATCGGTTTGAGATTCCTTGGATGGGTTCCTTCGCTGTAGAAAGGCTTTATTATGGAGTTCCATATAGGCTATATCATAAGCCGCTACAAGGAAAGGATATAATAGACTAAGACTATATAAGGAGAATAATTATCTGCAAAAAGGCCTTCCTTCAAGTATGACAAAAGGAAACCAAAAGTGCTTAGTTCTTGATTGGATCACTGAACTTGGTTCACTGAGGACTAAATCAAAAACATAATCTGCTTACTGACGGAAAGTAAGTTTCCATGCCATTATTATAGCTCCCGGAAATCCCCGAATCCAAGATCAAGGCTGAATGGAATGAATTGGAAAGCGGAAACAAAAGAAAGGGAGAAGAGGGGGCACTCGTTGGTCTCAATCCTTTTTCGGCCTAATTCAAGAACTAAAAGTTTAGTAAAGCTAGCACCCGCTTTAACGTAAACAAAGAAATTTCCCCCCGAAAGGCCAATGCTTTAACTGATTGAGAAAGGAGCTTAACCCAGCGTACAATTAATTAGTTACCGGTGAAGAAGAATGGACAAGTTTGTGTTTGCATGGATTTTCGAGACCTTAACATTAACAAGGCTGACTTTTTATCTAACTTTCCACTGTCACACTATGATATCCTCGTGGATAAGACCGTTGGCCACGACATTCATGGACGCTTTCGCTTTCTCCGGATATAACCAGATGAAGCTTGCTAAAAAAGACAAAATCATTCACTAGACCATGGGGGAACCTACTGATACCTTGTCATGCCATTCGGACTTAAAAATGCTGGACATATCAAAGGAAAAACATCTTTCCATGATATGCTGCATGGAGGTATACGACATCAAAGTGAAATCCAAGACAGGGGAAGCTCACCATGAAGCCAAAGAGTCCTCGAAAGAGCAAGAGCCCTAAAATACAAGCTCAAGATGAATCCAAAGAAATGCGTTTTCGGTATATCTGCCGGAATGCTCCTCGGCTTTATTGTCAGGGGGATAGAAGTTGGTCTGTCCAAGGTGCGTGCTATACTCGATATGCCTCCGCCCTCAAAGAGGGAGCGAGGTCTCATTGGCAGACCTGATTAACTGCAAATGTAATATTAGGACGAGTGAATGTGAGGTACTGCAAGGCTCCAACTAAACTTCTGTATCGTTCAGGATTTTTCTTTTTTCTTTCTCTCCACAGAAACTTTGTTGCTGGATGCCAATTGGTGTAGGAGCTGGGACTTTTGTACTTTTGAAGACGGACCTTCAGAAATGGGTTGACTTTGGTGAGCGTCAATATATTCTATAGCGTCCCGCGGTTCCAAGTATTGAGTTGAGCCCTGCATACTTAAGAAGACTTTCTCAAAATCGAACCGCATGGGTTAGGAGTAGTAAAGGAACGATCTGAGCATCCACTCTTAAGGCGCACCTACTCTATGACGCTCGAGGTTGTTATCAGGGCTCAGATTCTTCTATTCAAAAATGTATTGTTGAAGTCTGATTCAAACTGCAATTGCCCGAGGAAATTGAAACTTTGCTTTAGAGCTTGAGATTTTTAAGGAAGGAAGATTGTGAGAAAAAGTTGATCTATCTCTTTCTTTGGATATTGGGGGGCTTTTCCTGAAAACGTAATTAAGCCTCACGTCTTGCCGCATGGATACGCATACTCTCGTATGGACCTATCCTTGAGCGATAGGATTCTATTCGACTTCTCATGAAAGAATGAAAGCCCACCGCCACCTTAAAAGGAATTTTCGGGTTAATATATGACTTTGCCCTGGCTGGCGTGAGGAAAGTGATCCCGAAACCGACAAGCAATATCTTCTCTCTTCTGACCCCAATGTCTTAGTCTACTTTTTAAGGATTGGGGGAGATTTTTTATAGCTAGCGTTTAGAAAGTGCTTCGAAAGGCTTCATCGATCGAGACTCAAACGATCACATATAGATAGGGGCGAGCTGTGCAACTTCTTGGAAGAAAGCAACCTTTCGCGCAGCTGACACACTCCTCCGCTCACTCCTAAGTTATAATAAGACAAGTGCTTCAGGTTAGGTCAGGAAGGGAAAGTGACTAGTTTAGTACATCTATATATGGTTTGTATATGAGGAAGGGGCAAACAGGCGTCAATCGGGAAGCGGCAGCTTCACTGACTTCGCCTAATGTAGGTTCTACTGACTTATGCGGCTAAGATGAGATAACGAGTGTCAGCGGTTAGCGAATCCCATCCTCAACTAAACCCGGGATTCTTTCGCCGATTACTTCCCTTGCCTGCTTCTAATTTTCTTTGGCATTCTAACCGTAGGCTCGATTCGCTTCCATCCTATACCTTCTATCCTACGTCTTATCACTCGGAATCGCTAGTCAATTTCCGATCTTGGGATGAATAGGGCTTCCAAGGATCGCATTCTCTCTGTCCTAGCTCTCTGCTGTATAAGGGTGGAAGATAAAAGCGATGGAAATTGCCTTCCTTTACTTATTATCCTTTGATAGGGTTATCACGATGTCTGTCTCTATGCCCGAAGGTCGAAGCAAAGGACTAAACTAAACAGGGTGAAGGGAAAGAGTCCCAGCCTTATAACAACGAATTTGTTGGTGAGTGCCCTTACAATGTACCTAGGTTGGCTCACACGTTCGATTCGATTTTGAGTTTAACTAGAAGTGGACTTCTCGAAACGTCAACCCCTTCTTCTCGCGCCGTACCTTGCTACTTGCATATTTCATATATATTCCATTTGAAATATATTCAATAAGCGTTCATGCTGTCGTAGATGATTTGTGTAGGGTAAAGATTTGATGATCGAGTATAGGGGGAGGAGCTTTAGCCACTCGACTAATAAGGAGAGGAGCGAAAAGCCACTCGACCGACGCCTATTGAGGAGCCGAAGGCCACTCTTCTGATAAGGAGAGGAGCGAAGGCCACTCGACCTTAGCCGGGAGAGGAGCGAAGCAGCTCTTAAGACTTGCTTTCCGATGCATAGTTAGCTCGCTTGCTTGCCCATCATAGGTCGTATTAACCCTATAATAAGTCTAAGCCAGTCCAGTTTAATAATCCCGAACTTCCTCTCCTCCTTTCTTTCTAATGAACTTACGTAGATAGATAGCTATTCGATATCAATATCTCCTGCTGTAATGACTAGGGGTTATCCGAAACTGAAAAGTTATGAACAGGAGAATTATTGGCATGGTAGAAGGGATTGAGAGCCAACGAAAGCCGTCAGCATTTCATGCTTTTGACGCATAATCCTTCCTCTCCCTAGTGTGAAGCCGTACCCCTCCAAGAGGGAGTGTCTGGTTCTTTAGGACCAGGAGCGCAGCGTCTGCTTTTGATAATCTAAACATACCCTCTGAAATAGCTGCATTCATTCCGTTATCGCCTAAATGAAATTGTAAAGTCCAACGAGGAGCTTACGATTTCCTATCTGTAGTAGGAGCAGACGATTTATATTCATTCTCAATACACAAAGGACTCGGAGATGAGGAAATAGATTCAAGAACTGGTCATGCCGTCGTTCAACAACTAGCCGAAAAGCAAGGACGCTAAGGATTCAAAAACCGAAAATGCTGTAGTAACCAATGGTGCTCCCCTCCCCTCTTTCTTTTTTTAAGTCATTAGCCTTTCTCTTAGAGAAAAGATAGGTTCAAAGCAACCCCCCCTCTCCTAAGAGTCGAGATCTCCCCAGTGTGAAACGTCAGGCATTGTCGACAGGCGAAAGGAGAAAGTCAATTGAATTATTCTGTCATCTGAGTTCGGTCCCTTGCTAAGTGGTTATCCTGCAGGCAGGCAAGGAAATTGATTGTTCCCACCGACCTCGACCGATGTCGCATTATCTATGGGGGGTGCAGACGAGGAGTTTTTCAAATCCTATTAATCTGGTTAAGCATAGGAACTCCGTGGTCAGCACTTTACCCGGATAGCTTCCACTCTGGACTAGCCTCGTCGAGGCGAAAGGTTGTGGAGCCCCTCGGTCACCCAAGGAATTGTCTATCCTTTCGTTGCCTTCTGGCGATGCGAATTTCGATCTATCTGTACCCTGGCTTATAAATCTGCACAGGTTGTGGGACTCTCTGCCCCAATGTTGATTTATTATGGCTCTTGCGGAGTAGAAATCTCCTCACCTAGCCTTCCTCTCTTTCAGAGAAGCCCATGGCACCGAGGTGACGAACTGTGACCACTCTCTCACTAACAGGAGTGGCAAGAACGGGGAACGATGCCTCTTTGGAGGTGCGTGATTAGCGTAGGCTATCTCCCTCGTGAGTGTTGAGCGGCTACTTTGACTTTCCCATCCTCCTGGAGAAGTCACCGAAGGCGAAGACCTTCGGCTCGATGGTAGCAAAAGAGGACCATTCCTATCTACCTACCCCGTAGAAGATAAGATGGACGCGGTCAGCGCCGATAGCTTTGGCGCATTGATTCTCTGCGCTAGCAGGTTCCCCGATCTTTCTTCCGTTAGGTTAGGTCTCCGGGAAAACGTCTCTTGGAGAGTAGAGATTCCCCACCCCAGCCAGCAGGGGTTTGACATCGAGGATGTCGCTCTTAATCCTAGGGGACGAATTCTTAGCGGAGGACGTGAATTGATCTGTTTGTTCTAAGGCTTCTAGTCCTTTGTGACTACTTTATTCGTTATTGTCGAGGAAAGAAAGTCATGCGAAAAGAGTGAACCTCTTGGTAGAGCTCTTCTTCCCTCACCCGGTAGCGAGATCGGTTATTTCCGGCCGGTCGAAATAAGGTTGATTTGCTCACGTATATAAGTACAAGGAAGAGATGTCACGTATAGAAAGAAGAATCGAGTGTGACTAACGCAAAGGAACTCAAACGCTATGCTGTCACTCCGACTTTACCATTGCGTTAGGAAACTTTCTTTCTTATTAGAAAGGGAAGGATTTATTTCCTGTGTTCCCCGCGGGCTAAAATGGGGAAAGCAGGGTGTTGTCTGTTCCATACTTTATTACTTTATTTGAAGCTGGCATCGAGTGCCTGCCTCACATGCGACCTTCAGGTCTCTAAGGAAAGAGGACATACTCCGGGGATACGCTATGCTTCTAATCGCAAAATTCGGTTAGTATTGTTAGTATTGCAAGATGAAGTTAGTGTGCCGGCCCTAGCAACTTTCCTTCCTCCCTGCCGAGGGCATGTTCTTTGTTTGAACGAGGAGAACAGCCTTACTCTAACCTCCTTTCAACAATCCTCCTGAAAAGGAACTTTCCTTCCCCGTGGGTGGTGAAAGGTAGAATCCTTTAGTTTTTTTTAATAGGATCGCAGCCGTCCTTTCAACTGAGAAGTTTCCCCCCCTAACTAGGAGGGATAGGGGAAGAGAACAAAGACGTGAACTGACTCCCGAGCTTTCTTCTTTAAATGAATCCTATCACCGGTCTTGTCTTAAGGCAGTTGGAGAGCGAAGAGCAGCACCTATTTCTAAGCCAGTGAAAGGACATGCAGTTACCGATCAAGCTCGTTGAAGTGATTACGTCCGCCGTTGAACATGGGCCTTTGGAGCATCCGTATCAATAGCACCGTCGTCTTTTCCCGAGAAAGATCTGCAGAGAGCGCCGATGTTAGGCTTTCAACATCCAATGCAATAGTATTAGTCGGAGCCTCTTTTCATGCTGACTGACTAGAACTGCAGTTTATAGAGGTTTTTTTAGAAGCTTCAGCTATATAATCTTCTTTTCCCTCGCTACGCTCGCACTTCCACTCGTTAAAGGAGCGGGTTCAGGGAAGGGAGGCTAATGAGTCGCCAATCCACATTGGATCGATTAATAGTCTTCTCGGAGTGACCTAACTAAGGCAACATCAACTTAAAGCTTTGCTTCTTTCTTTTAGTTTAGGTCGGTGACATCTAGTTAGTGTCTTTTTTCTATCTACGCCTAGCGGAGCTCAATAGGGACTACTTTTCTTTACCAGAAGGAGTGGACTTCCCTTTCAATAAGTTATGAGAAAGCTGCTTGCTTTGTTAGCGATGCCGAACAGCTTGGACTCTTGAAAATCCTGCTTCCGTTTAGACCTCCCTCTTTGTGAGATAAGTCATTTTCTCCACACAACATAAGGGTATTAATAAGGTCGTTCTCTAGTCACTCCTTTAGGGTAAATCCCAGGTGAAAGTATGTGACGCTATTCTGTTAACTTGCGTCACGGAATGAATCTGATTCCCGCGAAAAAGCCTCTCCTCTTACGGGAGCGACATCTGAGCCAGTTGAGAAGAACCTTTCCGTTACCTTATCGGTTAAGAGACCGATCACCCTCCATGGAGTCAAATCCTGGTTTCGAATCTATCAATCCGTGAAAGCCTTGACGCCTTCCCCGCTCTTTGGAATAGCAGGAATACTAAAGATCGTGGTATGGCATATGGCATCTCTCAGTTCCTTTAGCACAAGCCATTACTTAATTTTTTGTTATAGTAAATCCCTTCTCTTCCTCAAGCTAGTACCAAAAAGCCTATTCCGAAAGCCTTCAATGCCTGTGCCCCAAAAGAGGGCTAGGTTCAAGGGTACGCACCTAGTAGCTGCGAGCCTAAGATCAAAGGCAGTTCCAACCCTATTTCCAGCTTTCTAAAGTAAAGTCTCAGTGCCAGTTGTAAGGTTAGGAAAGCCAGGTATAATGAAATCCTCTTTTCGAATAGGAATTGATTCGATGTTATTATTATAATATGAAGATTCAACTGAATATACTGTTTTCAAGAAGGAATCGCCATCACCAGTGGAAGTTGAACCCGGCTTAAAAAGGAAGAAAAACCAGTCAACCAACCACAGGGAAGGAAGGAGATATAGCTCAAGTTTCTTGCCTCTTCCTCAATCCAGTAGCGAGGTTTCAACGAGTTCTTTGTACGCGTGTAACGCCAGTGCCGATAGCCTCTTCCCAAAACCGGAAGAAACATCAGCGAGCAAGCCAGGCAGAAAGCCCCTGTTCCCCACGGAAAGGTTCGATAGCCACTTCAAAGATAGTAAAACCTTAATGAATGAATGAATCGGTTCAGACGTTTTATAAGACCTTTTGGTCCACTTTCATCCAGCTTGAAATAAACATCCCCGCCTCTCGTCTAACTCGAGTTGCTCCGCCCCTTTGGCAGTTAATCGCTTCAAGAAGTAAGATCATTTCATAAGGGAAGGTATGTTACGAGCAGAAGTTCTCTTGCTAGTGGAAGTAAGAGTAGCAAAGTTAGGACCGAGGGGGGAAAGACGATTCCCCAGAAGTTGTCCGGTTGGGAAAGCCAGAACTGAAGTAAACCCGCTTTCAGGTAGGGACACGATAGTCCTTCAAGCGGGCAAACAAAGTCCTTACTCCTATTCCACCTGTATCGTATAGAGCTTTTTCCTATCCTTTCCGCATAGACTTGCTTCGCACCTGTGTCCAAAGCCAGTTTTACTCAAGAGTAAGAATGATAAGGCATTTCGCAACTTTCGTTGCCTATAAAAAGTCCCAACAAGTTTTAGCCTGAAAAGAAAAGAAGGCAACCAGGAGAAGCAGCGAAGCTTCGATGAAAGTTCTAGTTATTGTTGATTCAAGCTCTCATCTCAAGTAAGCAAAAGTAGGGAAGTGGGCTTCTCATTGTCCAGGCTTATGAGCTCCCCGACTCTAAGGGAGAGAATGAATGCACTACTTCTCAGTGCACTTGCACACACTCCTTACAAACGGATACTCATTTTAGCAATAATGAATTTTTCCTTTCTCTCGGGAGTGGCATGCGAATGAAATGAGATTCCAGGAACCTTTCTTTGTGACCTTTAGAAAAGAAATACCCCTTCCCCTTACTAGATCAAATAGGATTTTTTACTGAATAACCGGATAACATGCAACTACGGGATAAAGCTGGGTAGAGTAGAGCCTTTTTTTTTTTAGTACCCGAAACCCCAAAACTCTTTTCCAGAGATGCCAATAAATGCATGAGCTTGGAAAAACTTCGAGAATATGAATTCTAGACAGAAAAATGACAGCGTTCAAATTGAATTCATTTATCCCTTGAAAGCTTCAATTGGTCTTTTCGAGACCTTCCTCTTAGGAGAGAATAAAGACAAGAAAGAGGATACTCTTTCAACAAGGCTACGAGTTCTGGCATACTTTACTTTAGATTGGATGTCCTACTTCTATTTCATCTTTCACCGAACTCAATCAATATCCTAAGCTGAATCCTACCTCTAAACCACCAACAGCGGGAGAGCCGACATGAAATGATAGATGTTCTCTAACAGGAATAGCAAAGACCCCTTCTTCCTCTTGTACCCCAACTTCAAAAAGGCATTTTCGGGGACTAGCCCGCTTCCCATTACTCAATAGGGAAATTCCTTCAAACCAAAAGGATAGAGAGAGTTCACATCGTAGTAGTATAAGTTCTCGCCATATGGCATATATACATCTGTATGACCACCGTAGTAAGCACGCCTTATAAAGCTGTCTTCATTCTTGTTTGGGATGTGAATAGGCCAATTCTTTTCATCGTAGTATTTCAATCGAAAGATTGTTAGAGCCAATGAAGACAAGGTTATCTTACTTTCTATGTCAACTTGGAACAACTTCCAATAGATATCTTGGGCTTTTTGCATTACACCTCCAAGGAGAAGGATGTCCTGCTTCATATAGTCCAACAAAGTCCTTAACCACGCAAAAGACTGGAAGGAGAGGCTGCGAAGCGTTAATTTACAAAGAAAGAACTCAACTAGTTTCATCCTAAACCGGTGTGACAGTAGGAACTGAACTTCCCTGTGAAAGCTAACTGAATGGCTAACCGCTGCTTTCTTTCTCTTATTACTATCCGTTGTCGGCATATCAGCTCAACAAGTAAGCGTAATAAGCGTTGTTCTACAATCTGTCTTACCTTCCTGGTGATGTGGTGGAATAACCGTGGTAGTAGGAGCTCATGGATGAATACCCGTTCTTCAAATAGCCGTTGTTTTAGAACCCGTGTTTGAAATTGAATTACTAACTGAAGCTATTTCATCATCTATGGCACTGAGAAGAGGAATCGAAGGGGCTCTATAGGGTGCCTAGCCTTTGCACATGAAGGCCTTGTTCTTCTCTGACGCCTGAAGCTAAGATTCGATTAGTCGAGATAATATAAGTGAATACCGCCTTTAAATAGACTCGGCTTTTAAAAAGCATTGAGATAGCCGGGCGTCACTTAATTGAATAAAGATCACCTCCAGTCGTCTACTCTTTCTATCGCTTTATTGAAAGGCTACCTTCGAAAGGACCTAGTTTGCATCTTAAGGCGCACATCGAGAAGAGACTATAGAAATGCAGAGTGTTAGGCGCACAAGCAAGCTCGAACGATAAAGGATGTCAGTATCGTCCTAAGCAGTTTCGATTAGGAGAAGGGGCGTTCACTTACTTAGTGCTTGCATGTTGGGCATATCTTCAATAAAAAAAAAATGCTACTCTGAATGTTGATCTTCTGACCACGAAACTGAGCAATAAGCCCTGACTATAGTGGGCGTTTTCTTTTTAGATCAAAAAGTTCAGTTTTTATGGGCAGAGGTATAGCTCAAAAGTAGAAGTCTTTCGCTGTGACTAAGGATAGACAGGACTCTCGGTTCGTTTGAGCCTGAGTCGAAGACTTCGGATCCTGCATCTGCTTCAGTTAATTAGGTTAAAATGTGCCAACAATGGTGTTTTGATCCGCTAGTCATCATCCGAAGTTGAGGCATTCAACAACTTTCTGAGACACCATTCTTTCCATAGGCAAGGGCCGGCCCGAAGATCAACGGGATCTTTCTACAAGCGTTCTTTCTACCCAACTTTTTCCGAGGGAACCGACTACGGGGGGTGCGCTGATAAACTCGTCTCCGCTCATTTTACCTGTTTCTGGAAAGAGATTGAAGTACCTTTTTTCGGATCGGTTGTACCGGTAAATCATTCCTGGAAGGAAAGAAATTGATTCGCTGTTTAAATGGCTCGAGAGAATTTTGGTAGAGAAGGGCTGGCTAAGAAGAAGTTTTTTCGATAGAGTAGCTGGCTCAATATTATGATCTTAGGCAAGAAACCAAAGGGAAGGCTAGTCAATCCATCAATATTAGTGAGAGTCTTAGGAACCATATGTTATATGGCCTATTAAGGTAAAATAAAGGCGGATCAGATAACAAAGTGAGCTTTAGTCTAACATTAAAGTGAGCAAGCTATGGCAAGTATATCATACAAGTATGAAAGGTGATAACCTGTTACACTAGTGCTCCCCTTCCAAACGACAAGCGTAAGAACTAGCCGTCTAAAGCACTACTTTACTTATACTAAGCTGGGAAGCGCGATCCAGAGTCAAGACCTTAACGCATTAAATAAAGTTCCATCAGGAAGGAAAAAATGGGTTACGGGGCACTCTCATCCACAAGCTTATAGGTAACTGGCCTTTAAATGGATGCCCTTAGTCTTAGTATGGAAACAACATCAAAGACGGGATCTAAGTTACCTCAAAAGGGCGTCACGAAAAGAAGAGTGTGAAGAGGTAGACAGAAACGATTTCCTACTTTCCAGAAGAAGGGACGAAGGATAGTTGACGAACTAAAGATAAAGAAAAAGATTCGGCATAACAACTAGGTCTTGGATTCGGAATAGGAAGGGCTATTTTCATCCTTTGTTGGCCTAATTTGGCTTGTACTTGAGATTGGCCACCTTGGCAGTAGGACTTGTGAAAGTGTTCAGTCTTTTTATTTTTATGGTTCGCGGCTTAAGTAGCATGCCTTTTTTCTTTAATGTCCTTCCCTTCCATTGAGTCAGTATGGATCTTTCGGATAGAGAAGTAGGAGAATGCGCTGGTCAAGGGCGTCAAAGCCTAAAAGTCAGCAAATTGGACCGGCTTCTATCAATGATCTTTTCTCAGCTCCCCCGAAGCCAACAAGGGAATCGCATTCTTCTGATGATATGGGATGTCGAGAATGGGTTGTTTAAGAAAGGCATGGCTTAAGTTTTATTCGGGTCTCAATCAATAGAATCAAATAAGGCAGAACTCTTAACGATGCAAGGATTAGCCTAGTTTTTCGCCCTAAGGAATAAGACTAAGACTGATTAGTTGAGTGAAATCGTTTCTGTCTCAATCAGTAATCGCCTTATCCTTTTTTATCTCCCGAAGCAAGTAATGATCTTTCTTCCTCCCGTTCGTAGTGAAAATTACTAATGTTTACGAACGATCGTCATCTTCTTCAATAAGGAAGTCGAGTTCCTCACGGGCCTGTCTTCTCTTAAGAGACCTTTCAATTCTTTAGCGAGTGGTTTCGTTTCCGCCCTCGCCTTTCTTTTGCAGATGTTGTCATTAGATTCTTTCACAGCTTCACTGAATGGTCGGCTAACTAAACTCCCTTTATATGAAACTCAAAGAAGACCCAGTCAATGCCAATCTCGATTCAACATAAGCTTGGGATCTTTCTTTCCTATTTGCTAAAATAAATCTGAAGAAGCCTTCTCTTCTTTAAAGCCAGTAGAAAACAATTTAGATCTTTTTTAGTCTTCCCGCGAGATGAGGATCCCTGTCTCAGGTAACTCGGTTTTCCTGCAGGAAAAGACGTAACTTCTATGCTTTCTCAAGTAAATGATGGAAGAAGCGGATCCTTTTTCAGGTGCGAACTAAAAGAAATGGGCCAGCCAAAGTAGTCAGTTGATTAGCTCGAAACTTCATTTTGGGGGTTGGTGAGGTATGAAATCACGCAAAAGACTGAAAGGAGAGGAGCGAAAAGCCACTCGACTAATAAGGAGAGGAGCGAAAAGCCACTCGACCGACGCCTATTGAGGAGCCGAAGGCCACTCTTCTGATAAGGAGAGGAGCGAAGGCCACTCGACCTTAGCCGGGAGAGGAGCGAAGCAGCTCTTAAGACTTGCTTTCCTGATGTAGATTATCAAGTGGATGAGAGCGTCTGTGATCCCCGATTCCATTACCGTCCACTGACGTGGTACTTCGTCTCACTCAGAAGAGAAGGGATAGATCTAATCTAAGGGAATACCTCCACTTGCTCTTTTGCTTGCTTCTTTAATAAGAATAAGAGATAGTCAGACATCAAGATCAAGCTTTTCTTTCCCCTTTCTTTGATGATTTCAGGGCAATTCTTCGCACTGTATACTCTATCGCATACGTACTGGGGCATTCGCCTCACCCTACCCCAAAATATGAAGTGCTTGGTCCTGTAGAAATGGTCTTGCCTTAAGAAAAGAAGGACCACTAGTTCGCCAGAAGCAGGATCCATCGGCTGACGCTTGACCCCGGGTTCGGGACTTCCCAAGTCACGGAGTCTTTGACAAAGTTGTAAAAATGTACCCTAATTAATATAGATTCTATATATTTTCCAAAGGCTTATAGTTAGTAAGACAGGTGTCAGTACCAAATACTTAATAAGTAGTGGACTACTAGTTAACGCACTACTAAAGCGGGGTAGCCAGCATGCGCACATCATGATTTGCCAGAAGAGCTCAGAGCTCAGCGAATGGAAGAAGCAAGCATGGATAGTGCGAATTTGGTTGGTAAGGAAAAGTGCTTTGTTGGACTTGTTCCCAGGGTGAAAATCAAAGATCTTTGCTTGCAACGCGTTGATTGCAACAGAAAGAGACTGGGCATCTATCACAGGCCGGTCGAAAACATGAAGCAAAAGACACGCGGTTGAAGATGGGAAATAAGAGACGTTAGGAAGGCCGAAAAGGACTCAAAAGAAAGCGATCGACTGAATACTTGACACGTGAGGAGCGACGTACCTCAAGAGGTGGAGAGGCATCTGGTTCCGGGGTAGGAAGTGACTCCGCTGCTTCCACGCTTGGTGCACTGCATCATCAGACGATTTGTCAGGTCTCTCTTCCTGTTAAGAATGGGATGGGAGGGCCAAAAGACAGAGAAATTTTTGAAGTTCAGGTGAACCTCAGTCGAACTCGGAGGACTCTGCAAAGAGGATACGGGAAGAGGAAGAACACAACCTTTATCATTGCTCCCACACCCTATTGCTTGAGGTTGGAGACTTCTGAAGTCCTTCAGAGTCAGATCTTTCAAACTACTCTTATCGAACTGAGTTTTGATCATAGCATGGAATTTCTTTAAAAAATAAGGAAAAGACGCATAAATTTCCACACAAATAAAAAAGTAATTATCTTAATCTCCTCAGTAAGGAAGTCAGCATGAAGAGTAGTCCAATTGTACTAGCAACATAACTGAAACCAGCAGGAGACAAAAGAGAAAATAAAGAGGAATTTTCTATTTATGCCAATACAGGCGAAGTAAGAGAAAAAAGCTAGTAGAAAGTACATCGAAGAAAGTTATTCGCCCGGGAATAGAATTGGAAATAGTGATTGATCAATCAACCTGTAAAGGAAGTATGCGAAACCAAGGAGAAATAAGTGAGAAGCGAGCGAGACACAGGCTAAGCGGGCTAGTCAACTGCATAAGAGTTAGCGTCTACGGTTAGCTCAAGACTTTTACAAGCGAAACTACCTCAGTAGGCTATCTTTAGATGATGACAGGACGTTTAGGGTGGTCAAGACATATACACTTGAGACTGAAGGGCTCATTTAGTCACGAATAACGCGATTGGACTGAAGCATCTAAAGGAGACTGTACAGTCTATTTTAGTATTTCTCCCTTTCACTTGTATGGCTTAAAACATCCATTCTATTGGTTCCAGCTTTCTCTATTGTACTAATCTCCACAAGTCACTCTCAGCGAAAAGCCATACTTCTTCAAGGTAGGGAATGGAAAGAGAATAAGCCTTTATTCGCACTTCTATTCATTAGAGGGAGTCCGTTAGCTTATTGATTTGAGAAAGACGCTTCGAATTCGTTACTCCATGCGGTAGATCCACAAAGCTTACCTCCTTCTTTCGAAAATGATTTATGCAAAGATGTATGGTATCGAAGCAAGGGGATAGGGACTTGAAGATAGGCTATAAAGTCAGCCTTGTACTCTCACAGAGCAGTTTTCCAACTAGATCGACTGGCTCAAGGCTTGAAGTTTTGAAAAGGAATCATTCACGAGGCTGGGCTAGCACTCAATCCCATGAAACTTCTCGCTTATTCTGAAAATGCTTTCCAAAATGAAAGAGAGGATCGTAAGCTTACAAAGCAAGATCCATAATCTTTAGCTGTCAGCTTAACGCTGACGCAGAGTGGGTAACACAAAAGGCAGTTCGAAAGCTTTCGAAGCTAACTAGTTGCCTTAGGCCCCAACTGAGAGGGAGTGCACTTTCGTAGTCGACTCCAATTCCACTTGAAATAGTGCTTTTCGTCAGAGGCTGAAAGGTAGCGCACTTCTATTTGGTGAGTGGAATCCGAATTGGAACTGTAAATGAGCTCTTTCTTCTTTGAAAACAAATAAATAGAAAGGCATACACGTAAACATAAGATAAAGCTATTAGCCTTTCTTGCTTGGGATGAGCCTAATACCGTAACTTTTTAGCTCTTGTGAATTCTACCCAATTAGCTTATACGCCAAAGTTGTTTGAATAGTTATCTAAAGAGGTAGGAGTTTGCACCTCTAATTGAATTTCCAGCCATTGATCTAATTGCAGTTCTAGGATCTAGGAATGGTCCACCAATAAAATAGAAAAGTTGGCAGACATCAAAATGGAATGCCTCTACCAGCTATTCTTGAGCCAATTGCACTCCTAAGGAAAGCTCTTATAGAATCAGCAGCACACAGCGCTTAGACCTAAAGGATACCTTTTAAAACCTGCATAATCTATAGGTATCAATCTGAAGTATGCTAAGAGAAAGGAAGCATTCAAGGCAAAGAATAAATTAGTTGCCCTACTCAAAGGTTTCAGGTGAACCCGCTAACATCGATATTTTTAACTGAAATCCGAAAGCCTCTGAGTTCTAACTAATCGACTCTATAAAAAAACTCAACTCGAGAACGCTAAAAACTTACTTTATTAGGTTTAAGTCTTGGGATATGGCTGTAACATATAGACGGATTAGCTAATGATGTTTTACCTTCTTGGCACCAAGCCTTTTGGCTTTTTTTTAGCAACCAAGATTAAAGATGATCTGATAGCCCTCGCTTCTCGAATAACCGTCGGGTTGTCTTTGGTGAGTGGTGCCCCCTTGAGCAATTAGATCATGTTCTGGCGAGGGGGTAAACGAGTGCTAGTGACTGACCGGCTGGACTAGATATGTGTAATACGATCTACAGACAGATCCCGACCAATACAACCGCTGACTTTTCTTGCCCGCTTTTAAAAGCAAGAGCGTTACACTAAGGTCGAATGCTCCTTATCTAATGCCCCTGCTCCTATAATAATAATAGGTTATAGAGACAGAGATCCTTTGCCTACCCTCAGCTCACTGAACTCTCTATCGAGTTCTTGATACCGAGGGGCTGAACTAGCTGACCACACTAACGGCATATAGACGATGACGATCTTGACAAGTGCGTTTGAGATAGTTGAGCTTTCCAACCAGTCTGTGATACATTCTCAGATGATCAAGCAGATCACCATCCGAACACATACATATTACGAACAAGTAAAGGATTTGGCTCAATCGGGCTGGATATAGGCCTTTCTCCCAACTTACTATTACCGACTGTTTCTACTCTACTACATCGAGCGGATCGTGAAAACATGAAGTAATGGAAAGTTTTTTTTTTAGAAGGCAAAGTCCAACCTCGACCGACCTAGTCGACCAGGTATGTTACCTTATGTTACCTGAAGTATGTTACCGCGACAATTCATGTGTTTCCCTAACTTGCTCCAGAAAATGAATTGATTTACCATCCATGAAGGAAGTAGCAAACCCTCAAGGTCATCGAAAGGATTGATTCATGCACATCTACGTCTTTTCTTTTCCACGAGACTTGTGTTAAAACACACCATATCTACCGGATCATATTTATTTACAATATATACTCTAATTTGTGAATTGGGAAGCTTTCAGTAGCATGGTTATAAGCTTTTATAGCACTTACTATCTTATAATGTCTTATTAAAGTACTTAGTATTTGTATTTAGGTACACCCCTATGAATATGACACATAGAGATTGATTCAATAATGCCTTGAATTTAATTGAATTAATAATTAAAGCGGATTCGAGCTCGCCCGCTCGTTCGGCTTTTTTCCGAAGGTCTATAAACCGAGAAGGGCTGCCGTCCGATGGGTACACGAAAGTGACATGAGTTCACCGGGGCAACAAATTCGTCTTCTGCGTTGAAGTAAGCCCCACAACCCAAAGCGGCGAAGAACAAATAGAATTTACTGAAATTGAATTCTCCGTGAAGATGCGGAGTAGAAAGGAAGAACCTTTCCTCATTCCAGATTCGTCACTCTTCATAAATGGATCCCTCTTTCTTAATGACCTATATATAAAATTACCGTGGATGAGAAAGCAAAATGGTCTTCCATCGGGCTTTACCCAACTAGCGCTGTTCTGATTGGATTTCATTTCTTTCCAAAAATGGAAAAGAAAAATACATTTCACTGGATGAAGACGCAGTTTTTGGTAAAACTGAAGAAGTTGCGGAGAAAGAATCTTGAACTCATTCTGAAACCCAGTTCTTCAAGAGTAGAGTCGTGAGTGCGCTTTACTAATAGAATCCAAAGTAGGAAGGAAGAGAATGAATAATGAATATCTCTCGCCGTGCTAATCACAGTCTTCCCATAGATCATAGGCATAAAGATCGGACTAGCTTACGAGTGAGGCGAGACGTTGATAGAGTTGGATCCAAGTGCTTTTGCTTCAAAGGCGGACGCTCTTCGTTGAAGAAGGAGCACACATCTTTGATCAGATCGTCCTCGGAAGGGATGAGACTCATTCGCATAGCCAGGTCAACATCCAACAATAAGTAACTCATGATCTGATATGCACTCGATGAGGCATGAAGGGTGACTGGGATGGTTGTTGGATCCATATTCCCTTCGAGAGAGAGCACGCTATGAACTGAAATGGATGCGCCGCATCCTTTTCTAACTGGATGAAGCTATCTTCCGAAGTATGGAGCACACAACGATGAGACTGTTACCAATTTACTCCGTCCATGATAGAAACGAAGGCCTTGTAATTACAGGCTGATGAGGAAAAATGTTCTCTATCAACACAGCATATAATCTCCGTAGCATGATTGGAACTTCTTCCTTCTCTTACTTAGATAGAGGAAATAGTAAGCTTCATCGTAGCGTAAAAATTCCTTCTCTTATGATATTGAGAGTTAGCGGAAATAACTTTCCATTCTCCGACTGTAATTACATAAGTTTTTGCTATTCGTAGACATCTAACCTGGAATACTAACTTAGCACAAACTTATTCGCACCGAAGAGCGAGTGGGAAATGAATGAAGACCACAGCAAGTAGGTAGAACAAAGTGAAAGACAGCCGGCCTAACCTCAACGCTAATCGCATACCCATCCTCAAAAGACTAATAGAGGAGGTTGATTAGAAGACCCAGAAGTGATTAAACATCAACAAAGGTTTACTTCTCAGTCGAAGAAGCTAATGATTAAGCCCGAAGAAGAATTCTTTGATCTCTTCGAAAAGTATATGACAAGACATGCACCTCAACCTCATCCGCCTTGGATTCAGAGATTTCTGCCGTCATCCAAGGGTTAGTTATCTTTCCGACAGGATTCAAGATCTAAGTCCAGTAAGTATAGACAGGCGATCTAATGCTCGCGGAACGATTGCTGCATTACAGAAGAGAATGACAGAATGTTTTTCGCACTTTTTCAGAAGTCACTCGAGAGAGAAGCCGAACGTTAGTTTGCATTAGTTCCTGTTTATGAAATGAACTTTGGACGTTTGAAGATGTTGTTTCCAGGTTCCTACACCAGTACAAGCATCAGACCGATTACCTGCCATCATTGGTTGAGCTAATGAACTTAATACAGAAACCAAATGAGAGTGTAGTGTCTTTTATAGATCGATGGAAAAGCCTCACCTCAAGAGCTACATTCATGATACCTGAAGGTGATGCCGTCTGCATTGCTTTCTCCAACATCAGAGGTGGAACCTTCAGTGCTATCGCGTTAGGAGACTGTCGAACCCTCCTCGACCTAGATGAACGTGCAGTCTGCATGGAAAGAAAAATCGGGGACAGAACTATAACCCAATATAAAAAGCATCCTCCAAAATCATCTTCAAAAAGGGTATTCCCCACTCCTTGCCCAACCTTCTAACAGCGTTAGGCACCCCTAGCCACTCCTTGCCCAGAGCCTTGACTTGAGCATTGTACAAGTGCGGGCGGCTCCTTCAGGCCATGGGCCACTCATAGTTGGCAAGGCTTGGAAGCAAGCTACCAGCGCCTATCGGAGAGAAGACGGCTTGGCTTGGTTAGTAGTGCCCGCTCATTCTGTCTCGCCCGCCTGCCGGCCCATGAATTCTTCCGAGCGGACGGGGACCTAAGAAGAAATGCCTCGATGCGCTGCAGTCACTACTTTGACTCCTTTTATACAATTATGAACTTTACGTAACTCTTTCGATTCCAACGCAATTTATCCCTTTGGAGCTGACGTAACAAACTACGCGAGCCCCCCAACGAAGCCAACAGAAATCCTATCCGAATAAAAAAAATAAAAGGCAGTTTCATTATGGTAGTATACCAGCCGCCTGTTCTTGAACTTCCAGTTCCAATCGAAGCATATAGATCCGTAAATGGATTTGTATGTATAGCCACTTCAGTCGTGTGAGTTCTTTCTCGAAAGTATCTTTTTTCTGGGAACATGCTTAACCAGAAATTCTTATGTTCGCGATTCTTCATCCACCGATGAAGAAAATGCTCCAGTTTTCCATTCTCATATGAGGCCAAAAAGTTTATTGACAACAGGTCGGCACGAAGCGATTCATCATGCTCAAAGATGAGCCGATCGTTCGTTAAGGACGGTTTATAGATCATCAAATTCCCACAAATGGAATGAAAAGTGGGTCCATGTAAATGATCGAGACCCCGCAAACAACAACGTTCCTTCCCCATATGGAGTTCGGAACCCAAAGGCAATCGTTGAGTGAACTGTATCTTCTTTGTGTTAGTTGACCTAAGCCGCACCATTACTGCTGGGGTGGGGCTCGGCCTTCGAACCGTACGTGAGACGAGTTTCTGCCTCATACAGCTCAGGCCGAAGACCGGGGGAAGTTGAGAAGAGATGAGGAGACCCAGCAGCTGCCGGTCGGGGCGGGGATAAGCCAAAGAAGAAGCAAGCTTATCCCCAAAAAACCGACCCTATAGCGCTAGCGCTTCGCGTTCTTTCTATCCCATGTAATTACGGGATAGGCGGCTAATACTAATTTAATAAGTTCAGTAGTCGTCGTCTGATCAATCGGCTCGGACACGTCACCGCTCGTGCCCGCCCATTCTGTCTCGTCCTAAATGGAATGGCTCTTTTAGTTACGCTGCGCTCCGACCCGAGTCCCCACGTCCGCTTTTTTCCGCCCGCAACCCAAGAAGTTGGCTTTGCCAACACAACGACGGGCCGTCCCCTTCATTCTATGCGGACCCCGGCCGGGGCTGGCTTTTTGGGAAGCCCGTTCCCACCGCGCTCACGGCCCGGCTGGCCCGCCAGCGGTAGTGGGAATTCTCCCGTTCCCTGGTCAAAGACTTAGTTGGATGCGGGATCTACTCCACGAGGAGCGGTACGGACGTAGATGATATCATCACGACCTCTCTTTTCGTACCGCGTTGGATGCTTTACGCCACTTCGCCAACTGGCGTTACCTGCGCGTTCGTGTCTCTCAGTGTGGTCAGCACTGGGTGTTTTCGAGCAGCGAAGCTTACACCCATTCGCATTAGTTCATCCAAAGTTCCTTACCCTTATGCACGAATTATTGAATAAGCCATCTTCCTATCAAGGTTAAGGATTCAACTGAGCATCTCAGCGGCGGGATTGAATACCCGGATCGAATCAGAGTTCACGCCGCCCGCCCTGAACAAATAGGAGGCGTGGGCCACAGGTCGCACATAAGCCGCCGGGTCGCACGACAGAAGAACACCCAACATAAAGATGCACACTCCTCCATGTGAAATATTCATCTTCATGTTCACTTTTTGGTAGTAGTCGTGACCAACAGCCATCAGCTGTCGGCTCGTTGGTAAGGCGGGAGCTTCAAGCCCGATTTCAGGTGGCACACCCCACACACAAGCACCACCCGACGAAGGGGGGACGGGGAAAGCTACAGGCCCAAACCCTTCGACCCTTCTTTCGTCATGGGGGCGCCCGGGGCACTTTATGAAGTCATTTCGTCGTTGCTCATTCCCGTTAGGCCTTTGGGTTTGGCCTTTTCTTCTCCGCGCCCGCTCACGCTTCGCTGACCTATCGCGTGGTAAAGAGAAGAAAGTACGAAAGAATAGTAAACGGAGCACACCGCAAAAAGATTCTAAATATGGGAAGTCCCCCTTGGATTCGAGAAGAAGAAAATGAAGAATGGGAACGAAACAAAATAAGGCCTTTAACGCGGATGAGCTTCTCCCAATTATGTCTGGTAATAAAATAGGGCAGCTTGCTCTGACCAAGACTCCACTTTTGACTCCGTCCATGGAGCGTATGAATTTCCTTCCATGTAGATAGACCAAAAGAAGGAATGAAGGGATAAGAATAGGAATTAAAGTACCATTGGAAAAAGGGGCACCTGTGGGAACATCTCTACTGACGAACCATTTCAATAGTACGGGTGCTGCCGTGCCACAAGGCACGACCATGGAAGTAATGAAAAAGAAAAAGTTATGTAGTTGGACCATCTGCTCTATCCGTTCGAGTTTCGCTTCTGACGAGAAGATGAAAGACTAAAAATGAAAGTGTTCGAAAGGCATGCCGAAAGGATACCAATTAAGCCGACCATTAATGACTAGTTCGAACCCCAGGAGCCAAAAAAGAAAGCGTGACCCTTATCTTTCAGAAAATCACTCTTTGTTCTATCCTGTCTTAACGGTTTTAGAAAGTCCATTTTCTATTTGCGTTGGTTTTTCCAACGAAAGAAAGCACTTTTTTTCTTTCTCAAAAGAGAAGGGCTTTTACCGGCTTGTGCGATTGCAGAACACCAACGGAACACTTTACCCCACTGACCTGCTAGTGTGCAATGACGACCGGCCCGCAAGCCACTCCCCTTAAAGAAAACTCCTGCGCGTCTAACGCTCAACGGCTTTCGCGCTAGCTCAGGGAGTTGCTTGTTTAGTCGCTATGGATTCTGTTCTAAATGCTACTTGCTTATTTACGATATTTTCTTTCACAAAGTAGCGCATCTACATAGCATAGCTGAAGACCAAAAAGCTGTTCCCATAGCATTACGTAGGCTTAGCGCTCGCCTCTCTCTCTATCTATATGACGATATGCAAATATCACCAGTGGACAAAAAGATGCCACACTAAGAAAGCAATCCAATATTGAACTTTGTAGTTAGGGACATGCGGACTAACTGCTCTGACATTCCTGTTTTTTGAAATGAATCTTCGGACCTTCTGAAACAGATGGGCCCCCCTTCTCCCATACTGGGACTTACTCGGATAGCTAACAGGACGACCTGGAATGGGAATTCTTGGGCAGTTGCTTTCCCCTCTTAAACAATTTCATTTTGGATGAAAAGAGCGCTCCTAAATGAGGCCTATTCTTCAGTTTCGAAAGGCTTAACGCACGGGAAGGGGATTTGACTTCGACGAAGGAGATAAGCTACAACGATCCTTGTATGTAGAGGTCTCGATAATTGAAGTGCGGAAAAAGACAGAGGAAATGGCTACGCTCTTTCTCGCTGTTGTTCCTCAAACACTGACACTGAGATAGCAAGGAGTATATCTACCGTCACGGAACTTCTTCATTTTCCCGCCCGACAGAGGGCTGCTTCAAACGGTATTACCGTAGACCCTTTAAAGTCTTGCCAAAGTTCTCCTCCGTTAAGAACCTCTTCCGGGCATGCCCCTGAGACTAGTGCTACTCCCCGCCTTCCTTTGCCCATCTGAGATCGAATGAAAGTTTTTTTTTATACGATCAGATCTGCAGCGCTTAATGATTCAATCACAGCTGATACGCATTCAATTGCAGCTACTTCGAAAAAACTTCCAATTATTTAAAAAGACCGGCTTCCCAGAGAGCCAACGGATTGGATTTATCCCCATATGGAATTGGGTGAGGGATTCCCTGAAACCAGAGCACCTAAAAAGCGAGAACAAGCTAAAAGGCTGCTTTCTCTCTTGAAGGAATCCAACTCCATAGAAGGACTGATAGAGCGATTGACTCACTTAGAGCAGCTGGAAGGGCTTACCCTTGAACTCTAATTGGAGATTAAGCTCGCTATCAAAGCACTCAGCACTTCCACTTTTCATTACTGGAAACACAGGTGCGTAAACACCTTCAAAAGGAAAACAGTACGCCGATAAAAGAAAGGCACTTGCCACCTCGAAAACTGAGAATCTGTAAAAAAGCTTTCCTTGTTGAGCCATACATCCTCTAAGCGATCAGACATTTAGTTTATATCCGTATATCCGCGTGTCATAACCTGAAAAAAAGAAAATTCAATACTCCAATTGAACGCCCTCCATCGTACATAAAAGCGGACACGGAAGAGCTAGTTCATAGGGCTCAGTCATGGGACCGACGGTGAAAAGCTCGGGATGATGATGGGGCTAGCAACCTGTCCTCCAAGAAGCGTCATCTCTTGGGCGCTTTCTTTCCCCTTTTTTCTTTCTCATACTCATTCCGTACGACGATTTCAGTAATGAAAGGGGTCGGAACTCATCACATTACTGGGTAGATCAGTTGGGGGATAAGGGTTGACGTTCAATAAAGGTCCTTCTCATTATATCGAATAAAAGTTAGGCCAGTAGTGCTCCAGCGATGGCGATTCTAACCCCTTTCCTGGTAGTAGAGAGAGAGATCCGCATAAGCAAGCCGTGCTGGTGGGGCCGCTAAGTAACTCGAAACTGGTAACTATAGCCCAACGCTGTGAAGCTCGCCTACCCGGGTCAATTATGGGCGCCCCCCTACTACGTTTGGGTGCCTCCGGTTCGAGACAGGACTGTTTAAGAAAAGGAAACTCGGGTGGAGAGAATTGAGTTGGTCATTGCTTCGGGTCATCTAAGCTCACCCAGAGAAACTTCGTTAGAGTGGAAAAACATAGAAAGACTGCTGCCTCGCTTCCAACCGCATCTCATGTAATGTTAGCGTTAATTGTCACTGAACACTAACCCACTGACACCTGCCTTCAGCCCAATAGAATTCCCCTCCATTTTCACACCTTAAGTAAAGCTGCCTTAGTCACATCAAGGGTCACCGTCAATTCCACAAACATCTTATGATCAAAGGTTATTGTCACCGTCACCATACCAACGGATTCTGCCAGACCTAAACGAAGCTGCCAGTTCCCCTTCTTCGGATGGGGCTCTTTTTTCCCCAATATTCTGCGTTTGGGAAAGATGAGCATAGAGGAAATAAAAATGTGTAATCCTCAGGTCTCATTTGCCTCTCAAATGAGAAGGAAGGCCACGCTTATGCTAAAGTCGTTAGACTATAACCCTGACGAAATAGATGTTAGGGCAGTCGTTTCGGCATTCATTGAGAATGTGGGCCCTGAGCGCTTTGAGTCCGTTCTTTTGGGTATTATAGACCCGAACTCCCCGGTATTCATAGAATTTCTAAACGATTGGGAGGATTATCATTATCCGTCACATTTTCCCAATCCTCCACAGTCACTATTTTAAGGGGGGGAGGGCGCCCATGTATTTATTTGTTTATGAGAGGTTGTAACGGTGCTTTCCTCAAAAAGAACGAGGCCCACCCCATCCGCTCTTAGTCAGCTAAGCAAGAATCACAGGAATTTTACCTTGAATCCGGATTTCCCTTCTGAGATTGGTTTTCCCTCCGCTTTAAACGTCTTTTCCCCTTAAGTTCAAGGCACCTTTGTATGAAACTTCTGCCTTGCTATTGGCCCGTCCCTTTTCAACCCATGATAACTAGAACGAAATATTGACTTACTATTCTTTTCTAAGTAGTCATCCACTGATCATCGAATAGTAAGTCAATCCGTACCCTTTTCTATGGTACGTGCCGTACCTACTAATCTGTCTACATGGTTAATTGGCCGGCTTCCCCACGACTAATGACGAACCCCCGTCCCTTCAATACTCCCAGCCTTTGACCATTCGGTTTGATTTGAAAATGCTAACGAAGAAAAAGGGGGCCTCCTCAGGGGACCTGCAGAAAGGCTCTCAAAAGCAGGCGCGTACCAAGCCATTCCACTTCTCTCGGACCATGAGCAGTGGTCAAAGCGCTTTAATCCTGGCTCATAGCCGTTAGTTAACCTTATTGACACGGGACGAGTCGCTATGATTCACTACGAAAATAGAAGCAGATGCACTAAGAAATTCGAGCTAATTTACTCATCCCACCGATCACTCTCATGACGCGCATCGACTTTAGCACTACTGTCTATTATTCTATTACAAAGAAAATAAAATCTACACCAGCGCATCCAGCATCAAAGGACAATAGCTCGTGTTGATAGGACTATCTTCAGGCCTTTGACCAAGGGTGGTATAACATAGATAGATTTCTTTCCTTTCCGTGGAAGATCAAAGTAGGTAGGTTATGAATGAACTAGGTTATCCTTTTCATAGAGCAGGGCTGCTCCAGTAGATTGATTCTCCGACATTCAAGCAACATAAGAACCAGCACTTCACGCCTTAACCCTGAGATTCTTTGGTAGAAGAGAAGAGCTGAAAGCAGTAAAGCGAAGCGGGCTTGAAAAAGCGTAAGTCTGCTGCATCGAATGCTAGTTTTTTGAAAGTTCCATCCCTACTCGACGCTCAGATATGTGATGTGCCATGATAACGAATTGAGTCCAACAAAGATCCGCAACCTGCGTCACTAGTGTTTAGCAGCGAAAGTAAGAGAATAATGTCGAATTAAATAGTTTTTTTTTCTTTCTTCGAAAAAGTTTGCACGTGAATTACATGCTTCTCCCATTTCTTATTCATTGCCCCGTCCGGCATCCCCTTAAGCACTCATATAATTAAATCAACCAAAGTCCGAAAGATCTTCCGCACTCTCTTTCATTCCGGGAGTCCAGTCCAAACAAGTACGGATGGCGAGCCCCACTTACGAGTGGGAACGCTAGCTATATGCTTAACAGAAGCTCCACGTACGCTTTTGAACAGAATGCCCGCTATTCGTTCATCATTCAACTACGATAGAAGCTCGGTTCGTGTTCCGCTTCCAAAGACCCGACTCCCCACATCCCTCCACACTACATTGATGTTGGCTTTGAAGGAAACATTCGATGAGTAGGCGGGGACCCAAGACAAGAGGGAATGAAGATTTTCTCCACAATGCTTCTTTCCTTTACATAACCTTTATGTCATTTTGAACCTATTGGCGAAAGTTTTTTGCCGGACGATTTGTTGAATCGCCAAACTTCAAAAGTAAAAACTGAGTGCAATCTATATACGGATGATAGAGGTCTTAGCCCAATATAGACAATATGCATCCACCTGATGAACCTAGTTCGATTAACTATATCGGCTGACTGCAGTCCCTGATCCAATCGTTGGCCATGGAGTAGTATTGTTAGTTGGGGGGCACGTAGGCTCCGGAACCAGCTACCCGCTATCTGCTACTTTGGTGACGCACTACGATAGAATCTCGGGTTGATTGAGAGCAGAGAATAAAGACTATTACCTTCAATGGTATGACATAATATGAGGGAGTCATTCGTCGTAGTATCCTTACCAGCCCTTGACATATGAACTCAGGGTAGCCACAGTGAGAACCCATGACCTCTTTTATTTCGCTTTCTTCTTTCTCCAGTCTTGCTTGTTAGCGTCTAAAACATCATTGATGGGCGTTTCACATGACAGAGTAGGTGAGTGAATGTGTTTATTCTCCCTTCGAAAAACGCGACCAGTAAGTCAGCCGCATTAGCAGTTCGCGTGAAATCAGACTAAAAAGTAAAAAGACAGAGGTACGAGATTAACAACCAGACCAGTAGATTATGGTACTTACGAGTAAAGGTAGAAGGGAACTGGCCTAATTAACTAATTAATTAGGTCTAGGTAACGAATAAGTCTTGGGGTTTCAAACAGAGATTCCACAGAAAGAAAATAAAGATCAGGATCAACTACGACAGAAATAAAGCATTGGGTCGAACTCTTCTTTGGTGTACAGGTAATAGCTATGAATAGCCATCGACTCCCGGGAAAGGGTAGAAGAATGAGACCTATGTTGGGACATACAATGCATTACAGACGTATGATCATTACGCTTCAACCGGGTTACTCTATTCCACCTCTTAGAAAGAAAAGAACTTAAATCAAAATACTTAGACGCATGGCGATACATTTATAAAAAACTTCTACCCCGAGCACACGCAATGGAGCCATAGACAAGAAAGTGAAATCCAATCATAGAAATAATTTGATCTATGGACAGCGTCGTTGTGGTAAAGGCCGTAATGCCAGAGGAATCATTACCGCAAGGCATAGAGGGGGAGGTCATAAGCGTCTATACCGTAAAATCGATTTTCGACGGAATGAAAAAGACATATATGGTAGAATCGTAACCATAGAATACGATCCTAATCGAAATGCATACTCAAGTCTCATACACTATGGGGATGGTGAGAAGAGATATATTTTACATCCCAGAGGGGCTATAATTGGAGATACCATTGTTTCTGGTACAGAAGTTCCTATAAAAATGGGGAATGCCCTACGACCGATATGCCCTTAGGCACAGCCATACATAACATAGAAAGAACACTTGGAAAGGGTGGACAATTAGCTAGAGCAGCGGGTGCTGTAGCAAAACTGATTGCAAAAGCCCACTTTGGAGCGAATTCCCTTAAGTCTGTGTAGCTGCCATCTCTTTCTCTGTCATGGCGTAATCATTCTATTCTCAGATCGAGAAGGGGAAGAGGACCAAAGAGAGTCTTTCCAGAAAGGATTGAATCAAGAAGACAATGCGCAAGAAAGAATATATTAGTAGTTTAACTCTTATAACAAAAGTAGTCTTGAGAATGCTTGCTGGCTAGCGCTATAGCTTTGCAAGGCAAAATCACTCTTTTGAGAAGAATGAATTCCTCAGAGTGCTTTCAGTCAGTACACAGATTTGGATTAGTGAAAATAGAAAACGCGTTATTCAAGTTATCCCAGGCAAGGGAAAGAAGAGAGGTAGCAGGGAAGGCCTATTTGAGATTTGTTTCAATTGAAACTTAGGAATTCAGTTATTTGATCTAATGCTTTTGTTAGCCTCCGATATTAACATTCCGCCTTTTGATCGAGAACTCCACCGCTTTACTAATCGAAAGCATTTCTACATGCTCTGTGCCGTTCAGCCACCGCTTCGGATCCTGCTCCTCTAAAAGGAAAAGAAAATAGCGTAAGTGATAGAAAGAATCGGCTTCCGTTGATGCGGCACTTGACAGTTCCATTGCAAATCGTCTGAAGTGCTCCTGGACTCTTTGAAAAAGATCATCGTAAGTAAGTCAGTGATTTTTCTTGAAAATCAAATCCAATAAAAGAATGTTGCTTTTAGTAGCTTTTCCTTTCTCTTTTATGCATGGCTATCTTACCTGGTGCGAAAAGAGCTGATTCTATCACCCTCGGCTCACTCATTCCCTTAAGAGGAGAACTACGAAGACTTGCTTTCGTCCTTCTTTTTATAGTCTTTACCATGAATCGCTGCGCTCCGTCAATAGGGCTGTTAAATAAAGCCATAGCGAGAGAGATCTTCCTTGCTGCTTAGTCACTTCGGAACCAGAGAGCTCCTTACTACAGTACAGGAAGAAGAATGGGAAATTCAATCGTCATAGGCAAAGCAAAGAAAGTACGATCTGTTCATTAATAGACGCAGCATTCTCCCCTGCTTTTCAGTTTACGTACAGCATGAAACGAAAACTTACTAGTTGGAGATCTTTAGGTTTTTTTGCAATGAGTGCTGAAGTAAGATTATTTATAAATAGATAAACCGAATTCCTCTATTTGATGTCGATTCATCCACACTTCCATTCTTTGTAGAGGAAGGCTAACTGCTTGCTGGCTGGGAGCTGTATGAGCGGTAACGTCCACGTACGGCTTCGTGAGAAGGGCGGTGGACAGAAATGGCCTTTAAGTACCTCACTCTCGTCTTCAATGGGGTCTGCTCTTTTTTTTTTAGGAGAGTATGCCAATATGATCTTAATGAGGTGCGGGGCCTTGCATCTGACATTCGTTGGGCTTCCCTCTTCGGGAGCCTGCGTCCCGGCCTTTTTTTTTGTGCAATAAACCTCTCCGGGCGAAGACTAGTGGTAGGTGGTCCTGCGGAGCTTTCGGAGAAGGGTAGCCTAGTGTGTAAGCACAGCAATGAACCGCGGCGAACCCTCAGACGACCTATCTAAGATTAGGAAGGAGATCCTCAGTAGTGGTGACCCTTTCACTCTTCCACGGACTTAAACATGTACCGAATGCTCATACGGGAAAGTTTACTCCTGGGTCTGGAACCTGGGAGGTTGCTCCGAGAAATCCTTTCTTTCTCGTCCACTCAGGGGGGTGCGGACACACCTGCGCGGATTACAGGTGACGGTTACAAGAATGGCGGGGAAGTGAATAGTACCCGACGACATTCAGGGATGGATGTAGACCCATCGAGCAGGGATAATCATTCCGGTCCCGGGAGAGGTAGCGACCATTCTCAAGAACCAAAAAGAGAACGCTGAGGGAAGCCCCATAAGTCACTGAAACGACGGCAGGCAATGAGATTTTCTATCAATAGAGGGAGCAAAAAACGGGCTTTGCTCCCCTTTACAATATGAAGAAAGAAATAAGGGTCGAAGTTTAGACCGCTCACAGTAGTTCTACCTATAGAAAAGATCATGAAAGAGGCGATCAGAATGGTACCCGAATCCATTTACGATCCCGAGTTTCCAGACACATCGCACTTCCGCTCGGGTCGAGGCTGCCACTCGGCCCTAAGACGGATCAAAGAAGAGTGGGGAACCTCTCGCTGGTTTTTGGAATTCGACATCTTTCAGTGTTTTCACACCATCGACCGACATCGACTCATCTCAATCTTTAAGGAAGAGATCGACGATCCCAAGTTCTTTTACTCCATTCAGAAAGTCTTTTCTGCCGGACGACTCGTAGGAGGTGAGAAGGGCCCTTACTCCGTCCCACACAGTGTACTACTATCGGCCCTACTAGGCAACATCTACTTACACAAGCTCGATCAGGAGATAGGGAGGATCCGACAGAAGTACGAAATTCCGATTGTTCAGAGAATCAGATCGGTTCTATTAAAGACAAGTCGTATTGATGACCTTCAAAACTCTGGAGAAGAAGGAAGCTTCAACGCTCCCCTTCACAACAGAGCCATCATTTTGGATAGGGTAAAAAGCATCCAACGCAAAGCGGCCTTTCATTCCCTTG